>ERZ808240.303-NODE-303-length-67014-cov-14.612838_pt1 | contig 67014 bp, 66 predicted proteins | sample MGYA00521084_ERZ808240 | MGnify/ENA primary metagenome ERZ808240 (study PRJEB31516, sample SAMN03275571) | gut metagenome | biome: mammalia-associated habitat; material: feces | host: Papio cynocephalus | place: Kenya | collected 2012-08-06 ...
GTCTAACAATAATTTCAGCAGAAATTATTTCAATTCAACAGAAGCGCCTGCTTCTTCGAGTTTAGCTTTGAGAGCTTCAGCGTCAGCTTTAGCAACGCCTTCTTTAACAGCTTTAGGAGCGCCGTCAACGAGAGCTTTAGCTTCTTTCAAGCCGAGGCCAGTTACTTCACGAACAACTTTGATTACGCCGATTTTTTTGTCGCCAGCAGCTGTGAGGATAACATCGAATTCGGATTTTTCTTCAGCAGCAGCGCCGCCAGCAGCAGGAGCTGCAGCAACAGCTACAGGAGCAGCAGCAGATACGCCGAATTTTTCTTCCATATCTTTTACGAGTTCGGAAAGTTCCAAAACAGTCATGTTTTCAATGGCTTGCATGATTTCTTCTTTAGTCATTTTAAAATACCTCCATAGTATCAGTTTTTAATATTACAGTGTTTAGTTTCGTGTTACTAATCAATCTCTATTACGCCGCATTAAGCACTTTCTTGTTCTGCTTTTTTAGCACGTACTGCGTCAAGCACATAAACCATATTGCGGATATTGCCCTGAAGTACGTTGACGAGGCCAGAGATAGGAGCCTGCATGCTGCCGACGATTTTTGCGATGAGTTCGTCGCGGCTTGGCAAGTTTGCCAATGCGTCAACAGATGCTTTGTCAATAACTTGACCGTCAGCAATACCGACTTTAACGGTAATAGCTTCTGTCTTTGTTTCTTTGATGAATTCTTTAAGAATTTTTGCCGGAGCTACAACATCTTCTGTAGAATATGCGATAGCTGTCGGACCTTCGAGGAATTCATCCAATCCGTTGTAGCCGAGTTCGTCAGCAGCAATACGAGTTAACGTGTTTTTGATAACTTTGTATTCAACGCCGCCTTCGCGGAATTTACGACGAAGTTTTGTAACTTCAGCTACGCTTAAGCCGGAAAAACCGACCAAAACAGCACCCTGAGCGGACTGCAGTTTTTCTTTCATTTCTTCAACGACTGCAGCTTTTGCCGGGGATACCTGATGTTTTGCATACATAGACATGTTTCGATACACCTCCTTGATGTGGGATTTATATCGTCTTAGCAATAAAAAACGGCCTCATTTGCATGAGGCCGAACTAGTCATAGTCATAATCTGCTAGTTTTAGCCTCAGATGGCGGACAATTGTCCATTATACATACCTTCAGTCTACAGCTAAGAGAGATATTATTGTTCGTCAGCTTTTACAACACCTTTAACGCTGAACGGGTTGATGTGAATACCAGGGCCCATTGTGGAGCTGATGGTAATCGATTTGATGTACTGGCCTTTAGCGCCCGACGGTTTTACTTTGATAAGTGTATCGACGAGAGTCGTAAGGTTTTCAATCAATTTATTTGCATCGAAAGATTTTTTGCCAATAGGGGAATGAATGTTACCGGCTTTATCTGTACGGTATTCAACTTTCCCGGCTTTACTTTCGGAAACAGCTTTTGCAACGTCCATCGTTACAGTACCAACCTTCGGGTTAGGCATTAAGCCTTTAGGACCGAGGATCTTACCTAAACGACCAACTTTGCCCATCATTTTCGGTGTAGCGATTGCTACGTCGAAATCAAGCCAGCCGCCTTTGATTTTTTCAACCAAGTCGTCTGCACCAACGTAATCTGCGCCGGCTTCCTGAGCTTGTTTTTCCTGTTCGCCTTCAGCAAATACGAGAACAGTCTTGGATTTACCAATGCCATGCGGCAGAACCAAGGCGCCACGAACCTGCTGGTCAGCATATTTCGGATCTACGTTTAAGTTTACAGCTAATTCAACAGTTTCATCAAATTTAGCTGTATCCATTTTTTTCAAGATATCTACTGCTTCAGCCGGTTCGTACAATTTTGCTTTGTCGATCAATTTAGCTGCTTCAGCATATTTCTTGCCTACTTTTGCCATGTGTTTTCCTCCTTATGTGGTTTAGCGGGGCGATAGACCCCTTCCACGGGCAGAGAAATCGCTACCAATTAGTCAACGATTTCAATACCCATGCTGCGGGCAGTGCCTTCAATCATTTTCATAGCGGCTTCAACGTCGTTTGCGTTGAGGTCCGGCATTTTTGTCGTTGCAATTTCGCGAACTTTGTCACGACCAACTTTTGCAACTTTTTTCTTGTTCGGTTCGCCCGAAGCTTTGTCGATGCCAGCTGCTTTTTTCAAGAGAACAGCAGCAGGCGGTGTTTTTGTAATGAATGTAAAGGAACGGTCTTCATATACAGTGATTTCAACAGGGATAATGAAACCAGCCTGTTTTGCTGTACGTTCGTTAAATTCCTTTACGAAAGCCATAATGTTGACACCAGCCTGGCCTAATGCAGGGCCAATAGGAGGCGCCGGAGTTGCTTTGCCAGCTTCGCACTGAAGCTTAACCATTTTTGTTACTTTTTTTGCCATGGTGAGTTACACCTCCTTACATTACAAGATGTGGTAAGCGAATCGTTGGATTCTCCCACTCGCGGCTTACGCCACATTTTAGAAGTATATTATTCCAGACTTTTCTCAATTTGAGAATAGTCGACTTCTACCACTGTTTCACGGCCAAACATATCAATGAGGCCTTTTACGGTACCTTTTTCTTCATTAATTTCCGTAACGGTAGCAATGCAGTTTTCAAATGAACCGGATGTGATGCGAACCTGTTCACCAATTTCTACGGAAATTTGTGTCTTAGGTTCATTGTCCATACCCTGAGTTTTCAAAATCTTTTTGACTTCATCCGGTTCCAAGGGAACGGGCTTCGTTGCTGAGCCAACAAATCCTGTTACGCCAGGGGTGTTGCGTACGACGTACCAAGAACGGTCATTAACTTCCATTTCGAGAACGACATAGCCCGGATACATTTTGCGTTTTACCGTGCGTTTCTTGCCGTCCTTTACTTCTACGACTTCTTCCATCGGCACGAGAATTTTACTAATCGTGTCTTCCAAGCCCATGGATTTGACCTTGCGTTCCAGTGTAGCCATTACTTTATTTTCATAACCGGAATACGTATGGATGACATACCATTTTTTATCTGATTCCATCTAAGCGCAGGCCTCCCTATCCGACAATATTGCGAAGTAAATTAAATAACTGAGAAAATACGCCATCTGATGCGCCGATAATTGCCATAACAACAATCGTTGCAACGATAACCATGACAGTATAGTTAATCAGTTCCCTCTTTGTCGGCCAGATGACCTTCTTCATTTCTACCTTAACGCCTTGTAAAAATGACTTACCCGGATTCTTCTTATTCTTTTGTGCTGCTTTTTTAGCTGATTGTGCCATATAACCTCTCACATCCAAATAAGATTCAAGCAACATCTTATTTCACAAATTATTTTGTTTCTTTATGTAATGTTTCTTTTTTGCAGAACGGGCAGTATTTTTTCAATTCCAAACGATCCGGATTGTTTTTCTTGTTTTTGTTCGTCCGGTAGTTACGCTGTTTGCATTCTGTGCATGCCAATGTAATCGCTGTACGCATTCCTTACACCTCTCTTAATCGATAGTCTATTATAACTAGTCGCAGGCCGATTGCCTGCGTAAGACTGCCTTTATAATGTATCACACCTATAAGGCTAAGTCAAGAAAATTTTTCTGTAACTTAAAAAAGCTAGGCTTACATTTCCTGCCTAATTCTATATACTATACCATGTACTGACAAAATTGTCAATACGCGTACCATAAATAGCAAACGAGAGGGGCCTGCTGCTTGATGCAGCAGGCCCCTCTCGTTTTAGGAGTTTATGCTTCTTTAATAGTACCCTGTTCAATTTCAAACAGATGTACTGTATCGGTTTCTCCGGCCAATGTCTGCTGCACTTCTTTTGCAATATCCCGCGTTGTCCGTGAGCACGTAAAGAGGAAAATCTGTTCTTTCTTGCCAAGGTCTGCTAAGAAATGCAAGGCTTCTTTTTGCCGTTGTTCGTCAAAGCGGACAAAAATATCATCTAAGATGAGCGGCATCGGTTCAATTTGTTTGGAAAATGCCATTGCCAAGCTAATGCGAATAGCCAAGTAAATCTGGTCTCCCAAACCGCTGCTCCATTGCTTTTCCGGAATGCGGCGCTGCGTCCCGTCGACAGCATATAACTGCTTGCCGTCAAAGGTAGCCTGCAGTGTGTAGCGTCCCTGCGTCATGAGATGCAGGTAATCGCTGGCTTGGCGGATAACAATCGGCTGGCGGACCCGTTCATAATAGGCCTGCGCTTCTCCCAGCATATACTGTGCAAATGCGTAGGTAAGCCAATCATTGACTTTGGTATCCAATTCGGCTTTGCGGTTTTGTTTTTCCTGCAGCAGTTTATTATACGTATCGCTTTTAGCCATTTGGCTGAGCCGTTCAATAAACGTGCCTCTTTTTTCAGCAACTTCTGCCAGTTTCTTTTCCGATTCGGCAATTTTCTTTTCGTAATACGTCCGTTCATCCGTCCAGTTTTTCAACGTATGAATTTTTAATTCATGACGCAATGCTGCCAAATTTTTTGGGTTTTTAGCAATCAAACGGATATGTGCTTCTGATTGTTCATAAATTTCTTTATATTGTTTAAACTGCCGGAACTTAAGCACTTTGCTGCGAAATTCACCAACAGTCTGTGCACCGGTTAAGACGAGCAAATCCTGCTGCTGCCGCTTCCTGATTTCTTTATCCTTCTTCAGTTCTTCAATCTGGGCATCCCGTTCTTTTTGCTGCTTATCTTGTTCTTTAGCTACTTCAGCCTGCACGCGAATCTGCTGCCACTGTTTATATACCGTTTCTACTTGTTCCGGCGTAATATCTGCCGTAATGCCGATTTCCCTAAAAAGCTGTTCTGCTCCGTCACGCCATTGGGTAATGCGACTTTGTAAATCATCTTTGCGTTTTTGCCACGTATGCAGGGATTGCGATACATGCTGCCATTTTTCCCATATGTCTTTGGCATCCTGTATGTTTTCCAAAGAAAGTTTAGTTAGTCCTGTTGCTGTCAGCCAATTTTCCCATGCCTTGCGGCAGGTATCGACCTTTTCTTTCCAATCCTTTCCTTCTTTATCCCATTTATCATAAATAGCATCGTACATGACTTTTTGTTCTTTTTCCCATGCTGTTTTACTTTCATTTGTCTTCCAGTCCATATATTTTTTACGGACTTCATCCAGCTTTTGTGTCCATACTTCAGCAGTATCAGATGCCTCAATTTCTAAATGGGCCTGCTCAGCTAACGCCATCAACGTATCTTCCATGCCTTTTTTCCGCAAGGTCAACTCTTCCATTTTTCTAGGAAGCCGGCCTGCATTCACTCGCTGCTTTGCATACGAAAGTGCCGCAATCACTGCACATCCCAGCGCGCCGCCAAATCCCAAGGTCTGGTCAAAATCATATAAAAAGACTACTGCCAGCAAGGCAACGGCTCCTACAAAGAACAACCCCGAAAGAATCGCAAAGCCATGGGAATTATTGCCCGATTCACTTTGCAGCCACTGCAGTTGTTCTTCTATTTTCTGCCGTTCCAGCAAAGAAGCTTGAATCGCAGATACGGCTTTGCCAATGGCTGTCCATTCTTCTTTAGTATGTGCCGGTTCTTTTGTATCCTCTTCTTCCGGTAAGGATGTAACATTTTTCGGCTTGGCAGCCTGCCATTTTTCCTGTTCTTGTTCAAAACGGCTCAAGCTGGATGCCAAAGCCATCCCTTTGGACCAATCAATATGTTCCGGAACGGTTTGACTGCTCCATTGTTTCAGTTTTTCTGCATATTGATTTTGTTCAAACTGCCAATCCATTTCGGTATCTGCATGATCGGCAATTTCGGCTAATCCTTGTTTCCATTCAGTCGTATGCTGAAAAATTTCATCTAACTGGGTACCGCAAATAAGCCATTTATTCCATTCTGGCTGAAACGCCGGGCCTTCTCTGGATATGGACGCCAATTTTTTGATTTGTTCTTCAATTTCTTTGATTTTATTTTCCAAATCCGTCCATTTTTGTACGCCGTCTTCCGGAAACTGGGCCACGTCGGCAAGATCTTGCATGCGTTTCATCGCATCCTGCCCGCGTTTGTATACGTCCCAGGCAGCTATGGGCATAGAAACTTTTTCAATCTGCAGTTTCGTTTCTTCAATATCCAGGCGAATCCGGTTTTCTATCTCATGAGTTGTGCGTTCCTGTGCCTGCAGCTCTGCAAATTCAGTTTCATCATAAGCCAGGCTGTGAATACGGCGGTCAAAATCGCGCTGTTCATGAAGGAGCGCATTAATGGGCTTTTTCCCTTGAGGGGACGCTACCAGCAGTTCGCCCATGAGACGCGTCAAATCCCGCCGCGTCGTTCCCATGCGTACGCCGCCTTCTACGCTGAAAAAATGGCTGCGCACTTCTTCATTGGCTAAAATCTTAAATCCCTGCAGGTCTTCCAGGCCCATGGCAAAAACCTGGTCATACGTCCGCCGGTCTAAACTATGCCACCACAAGTCTGCCGGTTCTTCATGAATCGTAAGATCTCCATCTGTCATGTACGATTCTTTTTCATTGCGATAGATGCGATACTCGTGGCCGTCATCACGGCGTATATCCATATGGCCTTTATAGCCTCGCCAATCACCCCGCTGATAGCCAAAAAACATGGAGCGGACATATTTCATGAGGGTTGTCTTGCCGCTTTCGTTTTGACCATGCATGACGATGAGTCCTTTTTCCGGCGGATTCCATTCTACATTATGATAGATGCCAAAATCATCTAAATTCATTTGTATAATTTTCATAAGTACCTATCCTCTTTTATCTGTAAGCAGCTTCTGCATGCCCAGCCACTTGGCTTTTTCAAATGCTTCCAAAAGCCGTTCATCTGATATGCCGCGGCCATAGGCGCCAAGGCGTTCAAATTCCGGCCGTTCCTGGAGAATGGCCCGCAGTGTCTTCAGTTTTTCTTCCTGCGGCAGTGCATCTATTTTATCGCTCATGTTTAAATAATCGCCTACGGTATCGGGAAGTTTGCTGCGTTCTGTCAAATTGATTTTAGGGCGTGCCATATTGCGCAGGCGTTCTACCATGACGAATGCATATTTGCCCTGTTCTTCTTCACGCCAGCTGTCTATCCAGTACTGCGTGGCTTCGGGATTATTGATGACATGATACATGCTTCCGGCGCCGACAAAGTTAACCGTAAGAAATGTCGGCTTGCCGATTTCCCGCCGTATTTTTTCTTTGGCAAAGCGGACAGATTCCCGCAGTTCCGAAACAGATTCAATGGAATCAATCGGAATATCCACGCTTTCCCAGCGGACAATACTCGTATCCACAAATTCAATATCGGTAGTGCCGTATGGGCCGACTTCCACATAATAACATCCTCTGGGCCCTGTTTCTGTGCAGTCCAGCCCCTGCGGATTGCCGGCATATACTACATAGGGCTTATCACATAGGATTTGATGTGCATGCACATGTCCCAGTGCCCAGTAATCCATGCCGCTTTCTTTTAAATCCGTCAAGCTGCATGGAGCATAAGTCGATTGTCCGCCCACCTGCGTATGAAGCAGACCGATAGCATAATGGTCTGCCGATGTGCGGCTGAAATTCCACGCCAAATTATCCCGCTGCTCCTGGTGGGCATAGCTTTGTCCATAAACGGCGGCGACTTCTTCACCGTCAACAATCAGTGGCATCCGTTCTACTTTTTCCGTGCTGAAAACATGCACATTGGGCGGAAACGGTATTTTAGCCTGCCAGGCGTCCAATGGATCGTGATTGCCGAGAACAGCAAAAACTTGAATATCGTTTTGCGCCAATTTATGAAGAAGACGCACGTAGTCCAGCTGCGCCGTTAAATTGTGATCTGCGCTGGTATATACATCACCGCTGATAAGTACAGCGTGCACTTGTTTGTCAATGGCAATCTGCACCACTTTTTGAAATGCCCGCATAGTCGCGTTTCCGACAATACGCTGCCATCGTTCATCAATAGAAGCCATATCACGGAAAGGGCTGCCTAAATGCAAATCGCCGCAATGAATAAAACGTAAACTTTTTGCCATCCCTATCCTTCTTTCTCCAGCCAAGCCTGCCGCAGTGCCGCAACGGCCTGCTTGAGCTTATCACTGGGTATCTTTGAAAAAGACAAAAGAAATTCTTTTTGTTCATTTTGTCCCGGTTGTTCATAAAATGACTGCATAGTCAGTACACGGCAGCCTTCTTTTTCTGCTTTGCTGCGCAATTCCTGTGCCGAATAGGAGCTGTGCAGGGCAATATGGCAATAAACGCCTGACGTAATCCGGCTGACTGTTATCTGGCTGCCAAATGCATCCTGTAAAAGCCGTTCCATCAGCAGCCCTTTTTCCTGATAATCTTTTCGCAACCGCCGTACATGTCTTGCCAAATCACCGCTTTGAATATACGCTGCCAATACACATTGTTCCGGTATGGATGCCCCCTGCCGAAACAAACTGCGTTTTTGATTATACAAAGCCATCAGCGGCGGCGGCAAGACCATATAGCTAAGCCGCACAAAAAAAGGAAGTACTTTGGATAACGCTCCCATGTAGATAACCTGTCCTGATGTATCTAACCCCTGCAGCGCCGGAATAGGACGCCCATAGTAACGCAGCTCGCTGTCATAATCATCTTCGATGATAAGTCCGCTGCACGTTTCAGCCCACTGCAGCAGCTGATACCGCATGCCAATCGGCATGACCGTTCCTGTTGGAAATTGATGCGATGGACTGACATAGACAAGCCGTGCCCGGCTTTCGTGCAGTCTGTCCATATCCAGCATGCCGTTATGAATAGAAATCGGTTCAATGGCAAATCCCATGCTGCGAAAAATTTCTCTTCCCAATCTAAATCCAGGATTTTCTACAGCAATACACGGCCAGGTATCCCGCAGCAGTGTCGTCAATATGCCAAGCAGAGCGGCTGTCCCTGCCCCAATGATAATATTTTCTGCTTTGGCATGCACGCCTCGTGTTTCATATATATAGCGGCTCAAGGCTTCCCGTAAATCCGGTACGCCTTGTTCGTCATTGCTCGCCGTCAAGTAAGCCGGTTCTGACAAAATCCGATTCATGTGCTTGCGCCAAATATCCAGCGGAAAATGTTCCATATCCATATCACCGCTGCCAAAATCGTATAAATACGTTGGTTTAGCTGTAAAACGAGATATGTTTCCTGTATCCGCTGTATGGCTTCTTTCTCCCATAGGACTTAAAAAAGCCGCTTCGTAGCGGGCTTTATTACGGCGGATGATATATCCTTCACTGGCAAGTTGATAATATGCTTTTTCTACTGTCATTTTACTGACGTTAACGGACTGTGCCAATTCTCGTACAGACGGAAGCCGCATGCCGGCAACCATCCGGCGGTCTTCGATTTCACGGCGGTAATATTCATATATTTGTACGTAATAAGGGGTTTTGATTCCCTTATTGATTTGCAGCATATACATCGATCCATTTCATTATTTTGTATCGTTATTATATATATTGTAGCGAAAAACTGGCATGGTGAAAAGAGGTATTTTATAAAATATCTGTACAATAGTAAAAATAATTTTGTTAATAATCTCGTTATATTGTAAACCAAATATATCTATAAATCAGTTGACTTTATGATTTCATTTTTGTATACTAGCGTAAAGTCACATATTAGAGAGGGGTTTTCTCATGAATTTAACTACACTGCAAACATATACCGAAAAAGTACTGCAAGGTCAGGATATTACCTTTGCTGAAGTGCTGGAGCTCATTTCCCTTCCCGATCGGGATACGCCGCTTCTTCTCGCCATGGCTGACAAAATCCGCCAGCATTACAGCAGCGAAGAGGTAGACTGCTGTGCTATTATCAACGGTCGTTCCGGCCGCTGTCCGGAAAACTGCCGTTTTTGCGCGCAGTCAGCCCATTACCATACAGGCGCGACGGTATACCCGCTCTTAGACAGTGAAAAAATTATCGCTGCCGCCAAAAAAGCGAAAGCTGCCGGAGCCGCTCGTTTTGCCATTGTCACCAGCGGCCGCTCTGTTGCCGAAGGGCCGGAATTTGATGCGATTCTACAGACGTTGGCACGTATTCGCCAGGAAGTTCGGATAGAAACCTGCTGTTCTCTCGGTCTGATTACACTGCATCAGGCTGTGGCACTAAAAAATATCGGCGTGTCCCGATACCATGCTAATATCGAAACAGCGCCGTCTTATTTTCCATCTGTTTGTTCCACTCATACATTTGCCGACAAGGCATCCGTCATTCATACAGCCCAAAAAGCAGGTTTACGCGTCTGCTCCGGCGGCATATTCGGTCTAGGTGAAACACCCCGCCAGCGCGTAGAAATGGCATTTACTTTAAAAGACTTCGGCATTGATTCCATTCCGCTGAATATTCTCAACCCCATTCCCGGCACGCCTTTTGCCAACAACCAACCGCTGTCTCCCTGGGAAATCTTACGCACATTTGCCGTATTTCGCTTTATTTTGCCGAAAGCACTCATCCGCACAGCCGGCGGCCGCGAAGTCAATCTCCGCTCTATGCAGGCATACGCCCTGACCAGCGGGCTGAACGGCTTGATGATCGGCGGTTATTTGACAACAGACGGCAATGCAGTATCCGTTGATATGCAGATGCTCCACGATCTGGGACGCAGACCCACACAGCCCCAAGTTTAATGAGCTGTCGCCATGGCTGCCGCAATGGCTGCCCCTAACGAAGGACCGTCTTTGACAAGCATAGGTTCTGCCATCATGGGTTGTACATACGTACCGGCCTGACAGATTCTCAGCGTATCTTCCATCATAAACAGGCTGCCCCGCACATGTTCCATGACGCTGCCTTCAACGGCAATCGTTTGACGCGGAATATCTCCATGAGGATACAAATGCCGTAAAACACCATAGCAGGCAGCTCCCGTCAGCTGGGCTGCCCGTACAAAAATCGCCGCGCCAATACTGCGCAGCGGCTTAATATCACGGGGTGATACAATGCGCTGCCAAAGTTGCCCCATGAGCATGCGTCCTTCACGGCTGCTTTCATTGGCAACGAGGCTGTTCATTTCTTTTGTCGTAAAATCCGGCAAAAACGGCGTGTCTAAATACGTCATGACAGTCTGTCTATATAACTCACAAAGATAAGCGCCGCCAATCATCTTTTCCAGCAAATGATATCCCGGCCGCTGAGACGCTTCATCTACAGCCATATCCCAGCGGTTGCGGGCTGCGCCGTCATAGCCGCCAGCTTCCAAACATAAAATCATCTGCATGGCCGGCTCATAATAACAAATATTAAATCCGGTTCCACAAATGATGCCGATTTGACTGCATCCATGCTGATATCCAGAAGCCAGCAGCAGCGCCGTCGTGTCGTTTAAAAGGGCTACCGGCTCAATCTTTTCCAGTCCCTGACGCACTAAGGCTTGCTTCAGCAACGTATTGACCAGCATTCCCTCGCCGCCCTGGACATTGATTTCCTTAGACCATTGAATCAGCGCCGCATCCTGTACGCTGCCTTGTACTACACCGAAGGAAAAAGTATGTCCCAAACGATACGCTTTATTCCCCCCTGCCGCTTCACCTACCAATGAAGCAATAAAATCAAACAACTCATCAACAGTCGTTGTACGTGACATATAATTGTATTTCCCGTCTTCTTTCAGAGGACGGGATACTTTTTTTTCTACAATAAAACAGTGTTTTCCCAACAACCGAATACGGGAAACACGGACATTGGTCCCGCCAAAGTCCAGTGCCAGATAGGTTCCCGTTTCGTTTCCCGTTGGCAGGCCTAAATAGGATTTCACCATCGACAGGGAAGACTGTCCGCCCTGCAGGACTGTTTCTATTTCTGTTGTAAAACGCTGTGAAAGATTTCTCAGCTCTGCTTCATCCCAATAAAAATACTGTGCAATACTCATCCAATCCGTTGCTTTATGTTCCATCAGAGCACCTCCGCTCAGTGTCAGTTCTTATTATACGTTCTATTGTACCATAATACTGCCCGCTTTACGGAATTCATGCACATTTTTATAGAAATCAGCAGTATTTCCCTTATTAGCGCAGAGCATCCGCCATTTTGCACATCCGGGCAATCGGCTTGACATCATGAACACGGACGATGGAACACCCGGCCAGCACGCCGGCTACACAAGTTGCGCCCGTTCCTTCCATCCGTTCCGTTACAGGCAAATCAAGAACCCGGCCAATAAATCCCTTGCGGCTCGTGCCAAGCAGCATCGGATACGGCAAGGCTGTTAAATCAGTCAAATGCTTCATCACATAGAGATTCTGTTCATACGTCTTGCCAAAGCCAATACCGGGATCGGTAATAATTTGTTCCTGCTTCATACCGGCTTTGGCAGCAATGACAGCCGATGCAATAAAAAACTTCTTCATATCCTCTATAATATTCGTGTACTCTGTCCCATCCTGATTATGCATGACAACGACTGGCACGCCGTACTCAGCGGCAACGGCTGCCATTTTTCCCGGTTCCGGCGCATATTGCAGGCCCCAGATATCGTTCATTATATGAGCGCCTGTCTGCATCGCATACGCTGCCGTTTCTGCTTTATATGTATCTACAGAAATAGGTACCGGGCAGGCTTTTACCAATTTAGGCAAGATACTGTCCAAACGGGCAATTTCTTCTGCCGCCGAAATAGGCGTAAATCCGGGACGCGATGATTCAGCGCCAATGTCTATCATATCGGCACCGTCTGCCACCATTTGTTCCATGTGGCGCAGCGCCGCATCGACGTCATTCCATGTACCGCCGTCAGAAAATGAATCCGGTGTATAATTCAATACACCCATGATGAGTGTTTTTTCTCCTATCGTCAGTGATTTGCCATCTTTCCAATGATACGTGCGAATTTCTTTTGCCATTTTTCTTCTCCTTAAAAATAAAAAAAAAGATAACGACGGGCATACGTAAGGTATGCCGCAGTCGTTATCCAAATTTGGTCCGTAATCTGCAATAAAACCGTATTTAGTATATCAAGTTATCTAAAAAAACACAAGACAGCCGTATCGACTCATCGCTGCTGCAGGTCTTTAGCAACTTGCTGCAGTGCCGGAATATAGTGCATAAGAATCCGCATGACTACAGGCTGCAGCGATGCTTCTTTCGGCATACGGCGGCAGTCCTGCAGCATATGCAGCCATACATCTTCTTCAATGAAAACATATTCTTCGTATGCTGCCATAATAATTTCCTTCGGCGAGCCCATGGCTTCCATGCCCTTGCCGTCTTCCCGCAGTGCTTCCTGAAGCAACGTGATTCCCAATTCAAACTGCTCCTGAAACAGATGCACGATGCCGTGCTGAATAAATAAATTTTGTAAATCTTCTTGTTTCGCCGCTGCCAGTATCTGCAGCCGCTGCAAAAATATATCCAATGTATTCATTATGTATCACCCCTTGTATCATACCGAACCATGCTGACACATGCAAGAAAAATTTCGTCCAAGCAGCTCCCGCTGTTTCTTGCTGCAACTGCAAAAAAAGACTTCCGACACGTCAATGCCGAAAGTCTTTTTTACTATTTTTTATCCTGTGTAATTAGCGAGGTTCAATGTGAATAGTCGGGTCACACGGTCCGTATTTCGTATGAAGAGAAAATTCAACAGCATCTGAAATGGCGTGGGCCTGATATACAGGGATTCGCTTGTCTACTTCCAAATGGAAATCAAGAACAGTGACGTTGCCGCTGACGCGAGTACGCAAATTATGGTAACCCAACACGCCCGGATTGTCCAAAATAATACGCCCAATGCGGCGTTCTTCCATTTCATCCAACGAAGTATCCGTCAAATCTTTATAACTTTTGCGGCACATGCCATAGCCAACATGTAAAATACCGACCGCTACCAAGCACGCAATAGCCGGGTCAATCCAAGCCCAGCCAGTAATTTTCATTAATCCTACACCGGTAAGAACAGCTGCCGACGTCCATACATCAGCACGCAAATGCATGCCGTCTGCCTGCAGTGCTGCCGAACCTGTTTTTTTCCCGACGCTAAACAAACGCTGCGATACGATGGCATTCATCAGACTGGAAACAGCCATCACGCCAATAGCCAAGTAGAGCCCGTCTGTCTGCAGCGGCTGCGGATACAGCAGTTTTTCAACGGCTTCATACAAAATAGCCAACGCAGCGGCAATAATCAGCAGGGCTTCAAAAGCAGCCGATACGGTTTCTACTTTGCCGTGCCCATAATCATGGTCTTTATCAGGCGGCAGGGCAGCTTGTTTGACTGCCAAGCAGGCAATAGCTGCTGCCAGCAAATCTACCCCTGAATGGATACCTTCGGAAATAATACTGACAGTCCCCGTCGAAAAGCCTACAGCTAATTTTCCAATAACCAAAAGGCTGTTGCTAATGACGGACAGCCGCGCTGTACGATGTTTTAGTTGATTTTCATTCTGTGACATGTTGATCGCTCCTTATACGCTTTCCAAACTGAACTTTCCACGATACAAGTCCACAGGACTTTTAGCAGTATATTCATACAAAAAAATACCTGTGGAACTACGTGTGATAGTCCCACAGGTATGCCTGCTGCTTACGCCCGGCTGTATGGTACAGCCTGTTCATCTCTTACATGTTATCATTTATGTTCTCAATTGTAAAGAGATTAGGGATATAAATATTGCATATATCTCATCAACATGCTGCAATATCATATATCTGCTGCCTCCTGTCTTTCTAAAAAAGCAGGCTCATGTTCCCAAAAATTCATTACATAGACTGCTTTAACAGGATTATGATGATCGTCAAATATCATATTCCCTGTCACACCTTGATATTCTTTCAGCTGATTTAACTGTTCTGCTATATCTTCCCGTTTGACAGACTGCCCGTTTTCCACAGCTTTTGCCAGCAGCATAAACGCATCATAGCCCAAAGCAGCATAACTGTCAGGTAATTCTCCATACATTTCATAATACGCTTCAGCAAAATCTTCCGAAAGGGGATCTTTGGCATCAGTCGCATACTGTGCCGCATAAAATACGTGCTGCAGGTAATCTGCCGGCAATGCTGCCGCCAGCATCTCTCCCTGCCAGCTGTCCGGTCCCAATACGGGACAGCCAATGCCTGCATCGCGGAGAGCTTGTATCCATACAGCGGCTGTATCCTGACTGACAGGCAAATATATGGCTTGACAAGACTGTTCTTTTAAAGCGGCTGTAACGGCAGACGTATCCATATTGCCAGATACGTTTTCATATAAAAGGACTTCTCCTCCATGGCGTTCTGCCGCTTTCTTAAAATGCGCCGCCAATTCGCAAGAGCAGGCTGTATCTTCATACAGTACAGCCATTTTTTGAGTGCTGCAGGCTTCCATCGCATACGCTGCCATCGTTTCTCCCTGCTGTGCGTTTAAAAACGCCGTACGAAATACATACGGATATACTGTATTCTGCTGCTTATCTGTCGTAATATCAGGCTGGACGCCAGCCGGACTAATCATGGGAATTTTTTTATTCATGATGTTCGTCACAGCTGCTGCCGCGCAGTCATGCACATTAGGCCCAATAATCGCTGCCACATGTCTCATATTCAGCTGTTCTACTGCCATGGCTGCATCTGCAGGCTTTCCATGGTTATCTACTGACACGAGCTTTACAGGACGTCCCAGCATGCCGCCCCGTTTGTTCAGTTGATTTTTAGCTAACACAATGCCCCGTTCTGTCGCTTCTCCCTGTACTTGATTTTCTCCGCTCAACGCCAGGTTAATACCGATAATAACCGTTCCCTGCTGCTTACTATAACAAAAAGCCACGATAACAGCCATTATGATGCAGAGGCCCGCCAGGCCGTATTTTTTTATTTTCATTGCCAACTCTGCCTTTCTTTGCCTGCAAGGTAAAAGAGAAGGGGCTGCCGCACAAAGCGACAAGCCCCCTTTGCTTGCATATTTGGGTTAATAGTTTGTAACCGCACTGTCAGAAAAATTTCTTGCGGCAATCCCTACTGGTGGGTATTACGGCAAAAACAACAGCGGATCTGTCGGCGTGCCGTTTACACGCACTTCATAATGGACATGCGGTCCTGTGCTGCGGCCCGTACTGCCGGCCAGTGAAATAATATCTCCCGCCTTGACTTCCTGTCCCTGAACGACCAGCAGCATCGAATTATGTCCATACCGGGTAACAAAGCCATTGCCGTGGTCTATTTCTACCAGATTGCCATAGCCATCTACCCAGCCGGCCATCGATACCTTACCGGATGCAGTTGCCCGTACAGGCGTACCATAATCTACAGCGATATCCAGCCCTTCATGGAATCCTGTGCCGCCGCCGATCGGATTGCCCCGATAGCCAAAATTAGACGTAATGGTACCCGTAACAGGCCAAATGGACGGTGTCGTCGAAGATACAGCATTGACGCCGCCGGAAGCAGACGCATAGGCTTTAGAGGAAACTTGCTGCATTTGCCGGACTTGCTGCCCTGCCGTATCGCTCAATACGGTTTTCAACGTAATAAAGCTGATAATGCGGGCATTCGTGCGCGTTTCCAATCGAGAGGTGGCCAGTAACAAGTCATTATAACTTGCATGGGAAACATCCGGAGATTTCTTTTGCGAACCTGCCACGCCACCTTCACCTTTTGGGCTGTCACCAGCCCCTGAGCCTTTGACCATTTGCCGCAGCTCCTGATCTAACGAATCCATTTTATCCATTTTTTCTTGCAGCGACGTCGTTTTTTCACGCATCAGTTCCAACTGCTGTTCATGAAGCGATTCTTTTTCACGAGCCTGCTGCAGGGCAATAAACTGGTAAATACCAACGGCTGCCACTGCAACAAAGACGACAACTCCTGCCGCAATAATACGTACAATCCGTTTATACTGCCGTGCCGAAAGGGTAATGGGTTCTGTTGTATTTTTTAAAATGCCTTTTTCTTTGAAAAAAGATTGTATGCCGGCCCGGCACTGAAAAAACTTTTTTTTCAGCTGGTCCTGCCATATCTTGCATCGTTCCTGAAAAGACAAACAATATCCCCTCTTTATCTAAAATTCATCTGTATAATCTGTTATTCTTCCTTTTGAACAGCCTGTATATCCCCGGTATAGTTAACAGCGCTGTCCAAGCTTTCTTGTTCTTCTGCGCTCATGCCGTACAAGCACTTGCCGTCTACAATCGGTTTGGCAAAAATACGCGATTCATTGCGGCCGTAGACGCTGGATAAGCAAAAGCCGTCATTTTTCCCATCCAACACAGTAAAAGCAAAACTCAGGTTGTTGCCTATGTTATCAAAGGCGTTATATTTTACAAACCCAATTTTGCGGAAGCAATGATTCTGCACTGCCAAAATATCTTTTTGGGTATTATGAATCATATCCAGCGTTCCCTGAAGATGATGCAGCTTATCTACGTCTTCCCTTAATTTGGCTTCCATGCTCTTTCCTGCTTCATCCTGCATAAAATACGTGTATTTTTCTTCTAGTTTTTGTACCTTGCGGTTCAATATGATGATATAAATAAGGAGAAGCAGCACAATAATTCCTGTTATACCGGCTGCCACTGCAAACGTTATATGCATATCTAATCCGTAAAACATTTCTTTCCTCCTGCCGTTATGCGGCTTTTCCATTCAATCTCAGCGGTTTTGCTAGTTATACATTGCTTCATTATACATGAAATGAAGATATAGGCGAAGCGGTCTGCTCCGTTTCTTCATCTGCCAGTATATGGAGTAAGCGTTCCAGTTCTTCTTCCGATGTAAAAGCAATTTCAATTTTTCCCTTTTTTTTATTGCGGCCCAACCGAATGGCTACACTCGTACCCAAGTGCATTTTCATCCGGTCCTGCACAGCTTCCAAATAGGCATCCGGTTTGGCTGATTCTTTGGGCTGTTCGTCTGCCGTCAGCAGTTTTTTGACATACGCTTCTACCTGACGGGCCGACAACTCATGATCCATAATATAAATAGCTGCATCATGCTGCTGCACAGTATCTGTAAGCCGCAGCAATGGCCGCGCCTGTCCCATGGAAAGGCGTCCTTCCGTAATGCACTGCTTGATTTCATCTGGAAGCTGCAAAAGACGCATCATGTTTGCTATATGGGCCCTGCTCTTACCTACTTTTTCTGCTGCCTGTTCCTGTGTCAAATGAAATTCGTCAATCAGCATTTGATAGGCTGCGCCTTCTTCAATGGCATCCAAATCTTCACGCTGTAAGTTTTCAATCAGAGCGATTTCAGCCGCTGTATCGGGGGCAAAACTTCGAATAACAGCCGGTATGGTTACAAGGCCGCATAATTTCGCTGCACGCAGTCTTCGTTCCCCTGCAATCAATTCGTAGCGTCCGGCTTCTTTTTTCTGCACGACAATCGGCTGAATCACGCCGTACTGCCGAATCGATGAAGCCAGCGTTTCCAGAGCTTCTTTCTGGAAAACCCGCCGCGGCTGTTTTGGATTGGGATAAACGGCATCTACAGCGATTTCCACTGGCGTTCCTTCCTGCTTTTCCGGATGTTCTGCACGGCTTTCATTCAATCCCAGGACCTTTAGCCTGCTTCCCAAAGCAGTACTCATCCCCAGTCCCTTCTTTTTAGCCGACACGGCGAATCACCTCTCTTGCCAATTTTTTATATACTTCTGCCCCTTTGGAATGGGGATCATAAATAGTAATCGGTTCACCGTGGCTCGGAGCTTCGCCAAGCCGGACATTCCGCGGAATAATTGTTTTAAAAACCTGTCCGCTGAAATATTTTTTTACTTCTTCCGTCACTTGAATGGATAAATTGGTACGGCCGTCATACATTGTCATCAAAAGTCCCAATAGATGCAGCTTGTCATTCAAGTTGCCGCGTATCATTTCCACCGTCTGCATCAGCTGTGCCAAGCCTTCCAATGCATAAAACTCACACTGTACGGGAATCAGCACAGAATCTGCCGCCACTAAAGCATTGATCGTCAGCAGTCCCAACGACGGGGGGCAGTCAATAATGACGTAATCATACGGTTTTTTCACTGTTTGCAAATAGTCATACAATACATTTTTCAGCACATGTTCTCGTTTATCTATGCTTACTAATTCTACAGCAGCTCCGGCTACATCCATCGTGGCCGGAACAACAGCCAGTTTTTTTATCATCGTTTTTTGAACAACTTCCGTCATAGGCGTTTGCTCTATGAGGCAGTCATATACATTCTTTGTCAGGCTGGTTTTATCAATGCCCAAGCCGCTGGTAGCATTGCCCTGCGGGTCCAAATCGACAAGCAGCGTCCTCTTGCCGCAATCGGCCAGACATGCACTTAAACTAATCGCTGTCGTCGTCTTCCCAACGCCGCCTTTTTGGTTCGTTACGGCAATGATATGTGTCAACACACCCACCTCATTCCATGATTCATCAGATATTTAAAGTCTATATTATAGTATAGCATAGACAGTACGGCGTAGCCAGTACTCAACCCCACAAGATAGCATAAGTTTTTCACTTTTTTTATGGTATAATAAACATGCTCGATATACTAGTACAACATACTGCCATTTTATAGGAAAGGATGTTTTTTTCATGCCGCTTTATACACCTAAATTAACACATATCAACAGTCAAATCGTACAGCAATATGTTGAACAGCGCAGCCAGGATGATGTAGATTCCGCCGTCATTCTGTCTGCCTGCAGTACCGTACTGCATCTTGCCAAACCGCAGGCTGTTTTTCAGCAAGTATTCTATGACAGCGCTTCACAGCATATATTATGCAATACACCGTTTCATTTCAAAAGCCAGCAGCTTCTGCCGTATTTGGAACAGGCTCATATTATTTTAAGCAGTGCCGTTACCCTCGGCATGGCTGTAGAAAAAGAAATCGACGGCTGTTTTCTTGCCAAAGACTTTGCCAAGGGCATTGCGCTTGATTCTGCAGCCACTGTCGCAGCCGGACAACTGCTGGATGTATTCACACAGTATATAAAAGAAGTCTGTGAACCCAAAGGATATAAAATTATCTGGCGTTTCAGCCCTGGCAATGGTGATTGGCCGGTCAGCCAGCAAACCGATGTCGCCAGTGCTGCCGGAGGCAGTCAAATCAATCTGTCCATAACAGCCGGAGGCATGCTCAATCCCCGCAAATCCCTGACTGCATTATTCGGACTGCACAGTACAGAAAGCGGCTGCAGCGGCAGTTGTGCCGGCTGCGCACTTTCCGGTCATTGCCACGAATAAAGATACGTCCGGCAGTCTCTTAAAATCCCGGCCCATTCTCATACTATATAATAAACCCCTGTCTGCAAACTGCGTTTTGCCTACGCTGCAGACAGGGGTTTGGTATTTACAACCGGTTTTATTTGGTTAATTTAGGCAACGTTCCTGCAATAATGCGGACGATAAGTGCTACGGTATCGAGTTCTACCGCTTCATCTGCACTGTGAATATCGTTGTTGTTCGGACCAATAGACACGATGTCGAGGTTTGGATTCATGGAATAGAAGTACCCTGTTTCCAAGCCGCCGTGCATTGCTTCGATACGCGCCGCTTTCCCTGCTTCCTCTTTATACACTTCTGCAACAAGCGGTACCAGTGTGCTGTGCGGATTTTCCGTCCAAGCCGGTTCCGGTGAAGCAATGTCTATTGTGAAACCTGTCAGTTCGGCATATACAGGCAGTGTTTCTGCCAATTCACGAAGGCGGGCGTCGGAAGAAGACCGCGGGAAATACTGGAATACAACCTGTGTGTCTGTCGTTTCAATCGTGCCGATATTGGCAGACAAATCCGGCAGCTTAGGCAGCGTCTGGTTCATGGCAAAGACGCCGCAGTGAAGAATAGACAAGAGCTGTACCAATGCCTGCGTATCTGCCGGTGAAAATACGCGTGCCGGCATAGCCGTTTTTTCTACAACAAAATCAGCTGTTTTTTCTACTTCACCATAAATGAAGGCAAATTCTTTTTTAGTCTGAGCCAAAACCTGCTGTACCGTATCCATATCGCCATCATTCAGCGTAATAACAGCCGTGGCTGCCGCTGGAATGGCGTTGGCTGCATTGCCGCCGTTCATAGATGCCAACGTATACGCAACACCGGCCCGGCGGAGACGCAGCAGGAAATATGCCAATGCCTGAATAGCGTTGCTCTTTCCACAATTAATGGTTTCGCCGGAGTGGCCGCCTGCAAAATGCTTCGTCATGACCATAAGTGCCGTATTACCTGCCGGTTTTTGCCAAGAAATCGTTTTGCTGAAGTGTGTATGAACACTGCCGGCAGAAGCGACGCAAAGCACATCAATGGATTCTGAATCGCAGTTGATAATATACTTGGCATCCTGAACATACTTGGGATCCAAATGCGTAGCACCGGTCATGCCCGTTTCTTCATCTACCGTAAAAATAAGGCGCAGCGGACCATGTGCCGTATCCTGCTGAATCAGATACAGTGCAATGGCAATGGCAATGCCGTCGTCAGCACCCAGACTTGTGCCGTCTGCATGAAGAATGTTGCCTTCACGCACGAGTTTAATTTCACTGGTCAGCGGGTCATAGTCTACACCGGGCTTGGCAACACACACCATATCCATATGTCCCTGAATAATTGTCAGCGGGTAAGCTTCACAGCCTGTTGTTGCCGGTACGTCGGCAATGACATTGTATACTTCGTCCTGTACGACATGCTGAATACCCAATTCGTGAAGACGGCTGACAATATAATCACTTACTTGTTTTTCATGATGTGACGGCCGCGGGCATTTGGCCAATCCTGCAAATTCCTGCAGTACGCCGTCAATGATTTCTTTATCTTTCATAATTTGTATTCCTCCTTAAAAGCTGGCTTTATAGTCCGAATGTATTATATCATATATCTCTATACTATATATCTTCAACTATCTTAATTTGGGCAGCGTACCAAATATATAATCAAATTTTTCACCATCATCAAGCGAAATAACGTCGTACCTTTGAAGCTGTCTGATACCTTTCTATCAGGCATCTCTTTTTTTTGATGGAATTTTTTTATCTTTTATTGCAAAAATCATCTTTCTATATACTTTAGAGAATGTTATAATTAATTTTATGTATGGTTATTTATTCGATAAGACCATCTGTAGTTCTTGCATTGCTGCGCATATCCATCTGTTATTTTCCCATTTTTTACGTATTTCATACGCTGCGTTGATGGAAATATTACAGAACCCGTATAGTATGCAGTAGGTATTACTATCTATAGTTTTTTTTGCGTATTTTGTGTTGTATTGATGAATACAGGAGGATTTTACTTACTATGAAAAACTTTGCTCATCGCGGCTTTAGCGGCAAGTATCCGGAAAACACGATGCTTGCCTTTCAAAAAGCTTTGGAAATCGGTGCAGACGGCATCGAAATGGACGTGCAGCTTACCAAAGACCAGCAGCTCGTCGTCATCCATGACGAACGCGTAGACCGCACGACCAATGGTACGGGAAACGTGCGTGATTTTACGCTGGAAGAACTGCGCAAGTTGGATGCCTCATATATCTACACTGGTAAAATGGGCTTTAACGGTATTCCTACATTTGAAGAATACTGCAGCTGGGTCAAAGACACACCGCTTGTTACCAATATTGAATTGAAAACAGGCGTCTACCCCTATCCCGGCATTGAAGAAAAAGTCTGGGCTGTTTTGCAGCAATACCATTTGGAAGACAAAGTCATTATTTCCAGCTTTAATCATGAAAGTATTTTGCGCATGAAAGCGTTGGCTCCGAACCTCAAATACGGTCTTTTGACAGAAACTTGGCTTATCAATCCCGGTGCGTATACCAAACAGGTCGGCGTTGCCTGCTATCACCCGTATTACGGCAGCTTGACGGATGAAGTCATTGCCGAAATTCAAAAAGAATGTATTGAAATCAATACATTTACAGTCAACGATGAAGCCAGTGTCAAACGCCTGCGCGACAAGGGCGTAGACATCGTAATTGGCAACTTCCCGGATATGGTCAAACGCGTACTTAAAGGAGAACAATGATGGACGGTTTAGAAGCGCTTGTAAAGTTGATTAACTCCTACTTGTGGGGAAAATGGCTTGTTTATGTTTTACTTTGTTTAGGTATTTTATATACGATTACCAATGGATTTATTCAAATCCGGCATTTTAGCTTCATTATCCGCCGCACGCTCATTGATTCGTTTAAGACACGGCATGAAGATAAAGGCAGCGGCTCCATTTCTACATTCAAAGCTATGATGGTTACACTGGCCGGCAATGTCGGCGGCGGCAACGTTGTCGGTGTCGCCACGGCGATTGTGTCCGGCGGCATGGGAGCTGTTTTCTGGATGTGGGTTGCCGCCTTCTTCGGCATGGCTCTCAAATACGGTGAAATCGTATTGTCACAGATGTACCGCGGCAGAGACAAAGAAGGTAATCTTCTCAGCGGCCCTATGTATTATATCCGTGACGGGCTTAAATGTCCTTGGCTGGGCGTCGTTATCGCCGTCCTCATGTGCATCAAGATGATGGGGGCCAACTTGGTACAGTCCAATACGATTTCCGGTATTTTAAATGCCAACTATGGCGTGCCCACCTATATGACAGGCATTGTACTGATTATTCTGCTCATGTGCATTACTTTAGGCGGCTTAAAACGCTTGGCAAATCTGGCTATGAACTTGGTTCCGTCCATGTCCATTTTTTATATCGTCATCGGTATCTTAGTTATTCTGTTAAACATTCAGGCCGTACCACATATTATTGCCGAAATCTTCACGCAGGCATGGTCCTTTGATTCGGTTGCCGGCGGTACAGGCGGCTATGTAATCGCCCAAGCAATGCAGTATGGGATTGCCCGCGGCATGTATTCCAATGAAGCCGGCGAAGGCACGGCTCCTTTTGCTCACGGCTGTTCTATTGTGCCGCATCCTGTCGATGAAGGCATTACCGGCGTCACGGAAGTTTTCGTTGATACGATTGTCATTTGTACGATTACGGCATTGGTTGTCGGCGTTACAGGTATTTACCAGACCAATCATTCTGCAACCGTTATGGCTTTGGAATCCTTTGGTACTGTCTGGGCGCCTTTAAAACATGCCGGTACGTTTGCCCTGCTCATCTTCTGCTTTACAACTTTGATGGGGCAATGGTGGAATGCTTCCAAAAGCTTTACCTATGCCTTTGGCGAAAAGGTTACGAACGTGATTAAATACATCTTCCCGCTTCTTTGCATCTTAGGTTCTCTCGGCAAAATCAACTTAGTCTGGGGTATTCAGGACATGGCAATGGGCCTGGTCGTTATTCCGAACATGATTGCACTGCTCATTCTGTTCCCAAAAGTACGGGCAAAGACAAAAGAATATTTCAGCAATCCCAAGTATTATAAAAAATAAGCAAATAAAAAACGGGGCTATGACAAATGAGGTTTCATTTTGTCACAGCCCTTTTATGATGCTGTTTTCATTGTATACGCTGCTGCACGGCAGTTTATTGGCTCCGAGCTTCAAACAAAAAACTAAAAACGTTTAAAGGAAGCCTTATATTGCAGCCTTTTCTTTACTACCAACGCTGCCGCCACTGCCGGAACCATTCCGCCATACCGTCAGATATCCAAAGTATATTCGTTGCCGCCTGCTTCGCCGTCCGGCTCTGACGAATGATGGCGGTACTGAGCGCGCCTAAGATAAACCCGCCTATGACATCACTGAAGTAATGCAGGCGGCAGATAATGCGGGATGAACCTAAGACGACGCTCCAAATCAAAAACGGAATACCCCAGCCGTTTTTGCGGCTCAAGAGCATGAATGAAGCCGCCATGGCATTCATGGAATGGTTGCTGGGAAACGACGCATTGTCTTTATGCGGAATGAGGGGCAGGCAGTCAGGATGCCGGACAAACGGACGCCGGCGATGCCAAATATGCCCAATAATCCAAGATATTCCCGAGCCTGCCGCAACGGAAAACAAGCAGTAAAGCAGTGTCCGGCGCCGGTACAGCCGTTCCTGCACAGCCCCGGGGCGAAGCCATTCTATTATGCCGTAAAGCAAAAATAACATATAGCCAAAGCGGGCAATCCATGTAAATATATACTGTATTCGTTTTTGATGCGTACTATACGCTTGGATGACTGCTAAAATATATTTCATGGATTCACCTCATGTTGCACGACGCTGTTTATGTTATATTGGCAGTATAACAAACTTTTCTCTGCCTGCCTAGAGAATATCTTTCATTGTATCGGCATTCATACACCTTTTGCTGCATATCCTGTTTGCAAATCAAAGCCATTTTGATTACACTATACATGTTAAGCAAATCCATATCAGAAAGGGATTTTTTCTATGTTAGAAGCTGGCATTCTCGGTATATTTTCAGGTTTTCTCATACTTAGTCTCGTATGCGGCATTTCGTTAGTCTGGGCACTGCTCGCCGGATTTATTCTATTTTTTTCTTATGGGATATACCGTGGTCATCCCTTTCATGAAATGCTTCATCTTTCCCTAGAAGGGATTCATACGACCAAAAATGTGTTAATCACCTTAGCCCTTGTCGGTATACTGACCGCGTCGTGGCGGATATGCGGCACCATTCCCTACATCGTATATTATGCCGCCCAATGGTGTCATCCCACCGTAATTCTAACCGCTTCGTTTTTGCTGTGCGGTTTGATTTCCATGCTGATGGGGACCTCTTTCGGGACAGCTGCTACGATGGGCGTCATTTGCATGACCATGACAAACAGCATGCATATCCCGGCTGTATATGCCGGCGGTGCCATTCTCGCAGGTGTGTATGTCGGCGATCGCTGTTCCCCTATGTCAACCAGCGCACTGCTGGTCGCGACCATTACCCAAACAGATATTTTTAAAAATGTCGTCCTCATGATGAAAACAGCAGCCGTTCCCTTACTCGCGTCGCTGATTATCTATACGGCGTTGGGCATGTCACTGCCGGCAACAGAAATTACGTCTCATACAGCAGCCATTTTTCCTTGCTATTTCACTCTGCATTGGATAACGGCTGTCCCAGCTGTCTTAGTCATTCTCTTATCGTGCTGCCGTATTCACGTAAAATACATTATGCTCACCAGTATTTTGGCCGCCGGCCTCATTGCCTATACGTGCCAGCATATGAGCGTAATGGCTATTGGCTACGCATTTTTCTTCGGCTTTCATCCGAACAGCCCCCAACTGGCTCAGTTGCTGGATGGCGGCGGCATCCTGTCCATGGTGCGTGTATTGGCTATTATTTTTATTTCTTCCAGTTATGCCGGTATTTTCTCAGGTACTGGTTTTCTGCGGAATATTCAGTCATACATTCAGCATATAAGCGAAAAAATATCTCCTTTTGGCGCCATTTTGCTGACTTCCCTAGTAACGGGCATGATTTCCTGCAATCAAACGCTCGCAATTATGCTTACGCATCAGCTGTGCCAACCGCTGGAACCGGATTCGCAGCGCATGGCAATTCATTTGGAAAATACAGCCGTCGTCACGACACCGCTGATTCCCTGGGCTATTGCCTGCTCTGTAGTCCTGGCAGTCATCAACGCACCCGTTTCTTCTATCCTTACCGCCTGCTATTTATACGGCATTCCTTTATGGGATTTTATTCAAAACTATCACCGTCGGGCTACAAGTGTCGGCAAAACCACATGATAATTTTTGCAGGAATACAGGCCGCGGCAAGGCGTCCCCACACAGCTATCCATCCCGGAGTAGAAACCATGCAGCCTTTTTGTATGTCATGCCAGGCACGCTTCGCCGTTTTCTGTGCTGTATCAGCAAAAGGATACCGGCAAAAATGAGGTCCCCCATGGGTCTGTGAAGCAAGAGAAATAAATTCTGTATCTTTTACCCAATATGGGCAAACAGCCGTCACAGCGATTCCCCTGGGTTTTAATTCTGCCGCCAATGCCAGGCTGTACCGATACAAAAAAGCCTTTGTCGCAGCATATACATTCAAATACGGAATAGGCTGAAAGGCCGCCACAGAACAAATTTCGGCGATGTGGCTGCCTTTTTTCATGTAAGGAAGACACAAACTCGTCAGGACAGCAGCTCCTTCGCAGTTCACACGTATCATTTGCTGTACATCTTTTATAGGTATCTCTGCGGCCGCGCCAATGCGCCCCAAACCGGCAGCATATATAAAATAGGCAACTTCAGGCGTTTCCTGCTGCAATGCTTTTTTAATAGACTGTATCGTATCTTCCCGGCAAATATCACCGGCAAACACGCGCACTTTAGTCCGCACCTGCTGCTGCAGTGCCAAGAGCCGTTCTTTGCGTCTGGCCGTGACCCAGATTTCATCCACACCGACTGTATCCAACAAGAAGACAAACTCTCTGCCCAAACCACTCGATGCACCTGCCGCTACAGCAATCTTCATCACGCATCCCTCACTTTTTAACAGACTGACCTGCTTTTTTTGTCTTTTTTGCATGTTGAAGCTGTTGTTCTGCCTGCTGCTTAGACGGTGCCGTGTCTGTCGCAATCGTTGTCGTATCAATCATCGTGCCGTCGTTTTTAAAGGCTGTCACACGAAACGCCTTCGGTTCCACCTGCAGCGTCAAATACATCGGCATATCCATCGGATTATAATATACTACATCTGTTGGCTTGCGCCGCGATGCATCCCAGCTTTCCGTGCCGGACCTGCCTGTTGCAACATATACCGTTCCGGCTGCTTCCTGCTTATCTGCTTTGATAGGGACTGTCCGTTCGTAGCAATGTTCATGCGCTGTAAACACAAGCGGTACTTCATATTTATCAAAAATAGGCATAAAATACATGCCGTTGATATCCATTTTTCCGTTATACGGACTGTTCCACGGCGGACGGTGCATCATGACAATCAGCCGTTTGCCTGCCTTTTTGGCCGCTGCCAAATCTGTATCCAGCCAAGCAGCTTCATTCGTAAGCATATCCGGATCTTGCGCATGGAGTTCTTCATAGTCCGTATTCAGTGATACATAATGAACATCACCGTAATCAAAGGAATAAGCCAATCGGCTCTGCCCCTGCGGACTTCCGTACGGCACGGCAAACAGTGCTTTATACGTGTAAGGGTAGGCAAATTTCCATTCCATGCTGTACGCTTCATGATTGCCCAAGACAGGGGCAAAAGGCAAATGACTCGTCAGTATGTCGGCATTATATTGCCAATCGCGCCATTGGAACCACGCCTGCCCGTTGTCCGTCAAATCGCCCATATTCACAAAAAACGCCGCATCTGTATTTCGATTCCAGGCAATTTGCGCTGTTTGTCCCCATACGCTGTAATCTACAGACTGGGAATCACCAAAAATCAATACTTTATACTGGTTTAATTCTTCTTTCGTCGTCGTAAAAGAAAACCAGCCTGTTTCTCCCTCATCATTACAGATACGGTATTCATAGGCCGTATCTGGCTGCAAGTGCTGCATATACGCACCATATGTATACGGCGGAATATTGTTGTAGTCGTAAACAGGCGGCCGTTTGGGTTCTGTTACATAGGCTTTGTGAATGTCGTTTGTACCCTTTTGCCGATATTCTACATAGTAATTATAGTGCGGCACGCTGCTTTGCCAGGACACAGTTTTGCTCACTGCGCTGTCTTTAGAAATAATTTGAGTTAAATTATCTACTGCAAGCGGCTGCGCAGCCGCCGTATTCATGCCAACGATACTGATGGCAGCATACAAACCCATACGCAGTAAAAACGGAGTATTAAACATATACAATCATCTTTTCTTTTTCTTAATTTCTGCGTTTCTTATTGTAACGCAGAAATCAAAATTTACAAGATACGCACCTCTTTTTCTCCGCCTGCATCATATGCTCATTTTGTATTCACGTATACAGTCCAGGCAGCCACCACTAACGATAATCACACTTTTGGCACTGCGTCATGACCGTCCCTTCGTTTTCTTTATAAAAAATACCGGCCCATTGGCAAATGCGCTGCAAAATAGGTACAACAGAACGCCCCTTTTCCGTCAGCGTATATTCGACCCGCGGCGGTATTTCATTATATGCGCGGCGTACAATCAAATTATCGACTATCAGCTGTTTCAATGTATTTGCCAATACCGCATCAGTAATATTCTGCATTTCATGCCGGATTTCGCTATACCGCAGCGTCGTTTTCGCTGCCAGTACGCAGATAATCCGTGATTTCCATTTGCCGCCAAACACTTCCAAACCATATTCCAAAGGGCAGCGAATATCTGCTTCCAACTTTTTTTGATACATGCTCTTCTCCTCCTTTGCCTTTTCTTCATTGTACCGTATAGTTCGCAGTATGCAAGTTACTATGAAATTAATAAGTTACTGATAAATTTATCAATATCTTATATTTTTCCCATATCTTCCGTATACTATAGCTATAGCCAACCAAGACCTACAGTCACATACAAAGGAGGAATTCCATATGATGGATGAAAAAGTTATCAACGTATTAAAAGAACAAATCTGGTATTTAGGAACGTATGCCGATGAACCCAACGCAGTTCCTGTCGCTTTCAAAGACGTAACACCGGACGGCAAGCTGATCGTCGGCGATGTCTTCTTGGATACGACATTGAAAAACATTCGGGCCAATGGAAAAATTGCCGTTTCTGCCTGCAATGCCCAGACTTTTGAAGGCTACCAAATCAAAGGTACTGCCACGTATATTACAACCGGTCCGATAGTAGACAATTTCAAAAAAATTGTCGAAGACATGTTTAAAGGAGCCTGCACCGCTAAAGGCGCTCTTGTCATTACTCCGGAAAAAGTTATCGTGACGACGCCTGGCCCGGATAATAAAAAAGTCCTGTAATACAGTATTCACCGATTCACTCTTTCATAAAAAATAAAAAACAACAAACCAGCAGCCATACAGCTGCTGGTTTGTTGTTTTTATGGAACATGCGTATATTACATTGTAACTTTGCTTGTCTTTGTCCAGATGCCCATTTTTTCAGCCTGTTTAATGAGGTCTTCACGGAAATCAGGATGTGCAATGTTAATCAAAGCTTCTGCACGCTGCCATGTCGATTTGCCTTTGAGGAGTGCCGTGCCATATTCTGTAACAATATATTGAACGGCAGAACGCGGTGTCGTAATGACAGAACCTGCCGGCAAGGTCGGTTTAATCAGAGATTCAACGTGGCCATCTTTGAATTTACGCGTCGAATGTACGCAGATAAAGCTCTTGCCGCCTTTGGAAGCAAAAGCACCTTGTGCGAAGTCGAGCTGTCCGCCTGTGCCGCTGATATGCTGGTAGCCGGCCGTTTCAGCATTTACCTGGCCAAAAAGATCCAAGTCAATGCAGCCATTGATGGAAATGAATTTATCGATGCTGGCAACAACACCTACATTGTTGACGTAGCTTACCGGTGCGTTGAATACGACCTGGTTATTGTCAATAAAGTCATACAACCGCTGTGTACCACCGGCAAATGCATAGATAAGTTTGCCTTTATCGCGGTTTTTATTGCCTGTGATTTTACCGGCTTCATACAAATCAACATAAGAATCAACGAGCATTTCCGTATGGCCGCTCAAATCTTTTACGTCTGATTCAGCCAGCTTTGCGCCAACAGCGGACGGAATGCCGCCGATGCCCAGCTGCAATGTACTGCCGTTTTCAATCATCGGGATAATGTAGTCTGCAATCTTCGTATCCAGTTCGTTGCCCGGGCGATTTGGAATCTGCGGCATCGGATGGTTCGAGCCTTCGACAACATAATCGACGTCGCAAAGGTTCAGTTCTGTTTCATAACCAAGTGCTTTTGGCATGTTCGTATTGACTTCGACAATAATTTGTTTAGCTGCTTTAATCAAACCGCGCAGGTCAGATACCTGAGGCCCTAAGTTGAAGTTGCCCCATTTGTCCATTGGATGAACCTGAATAATCAATTTATCAATATTTTCCCAATATTTCGGCAGTTCATTAAAGAGCATCGGAATAAACCAGCAGCGGCCGTCTTTATTCATTTTACGTTCAAAGCCGTTCATATGTGCCGTAGCAAAACGAACCTGGTCATTGGAATCGCTGTTGCGGTACACTGCATAGGGTTCATCTTTGACGACAGTCGTAGCGACTACTTCGATTCCCTTGAGTTCTTTGATACGATTGCCCAAAGCAATATCAATATCATACGGTGCCGAACAGCCAAGGCCATAGGAAATACGATCGCCGTCTTGAACTAATGCAGCAGCTTTTTCAGCTGTAATTAATTTTTGTTTGTACACATCAGCAATTTCAGAAATTTTGTACATACTAAAAAACCTCCTCCAAATCATAAATCCCACATTTCATGAAATAGATTCATATGTATAGTATAACGCATTATGTTCGAAAGTGATAGTGAAATTTATAACAAAGGTTATGAATTTTTTAGGCGTTTACGCATATTGCTATTAGGAATATTCATCTTTAAACGAAATTTGGTTACAGTTCTTCTCGCAATATGAATATTTTTTTGACTGAAATATGATGTGATTTCCTGGTCTGACCACGGATGCTGCCTATCTTCTTCAGCAATCATACGAAGCATCTCCTGTATAATCGCTTTATCGGAAATAATACCGTCCGCACACGAATCGTCGCGGTACGAATGGGCCAGAAAACTTTGTACCGGATATATACGTTGTCTAAACAATACATACCGATTTCGGCACACACGGCTCACCGTAGCGGTACTGAGACCCGTTCCTGCGGCAATAGCCGCCTGGGTTAACGGCCGCAGGTTGTCATCATGCAAAAAATAATTTTGCTGCTGCTCCAAAATATACTGCATTACTGTAAAAATAGACTGCCAGCGATACGCCAAAGCCGTCTGCAAATCTAAAAACTGCCGCTTTGCCCGGCGGATAAACCGCTTAGTTTCTTTATCCCCGTCTTTTTGATATACAGCATATAAATCATCTCTAAAAAACACCTCCGGCAGTTCTTCCAGCGAACGAACCTGCAGCTTACCCTGGGAATCACAAAAAATTTCTATATCTGCCCGCACATATTCCGTTTGAGTTTCTGCCTGTGGTGCCGGCTGCAGCGAAAGTTTTTTCAAAAATTGCCGAATACGGTGTAAGGCATCTGCCGTTATATTCATTTCTTTTTCCAGCCGCAGCCAATGTCCATGGAGAAAATCATCATAATAATTCTCCAGCAGTTCTTCTGTACCTGCCGGTGCATCCTGCCGACGCCGCGTCTGAATCAGCAGGGCTTCGCGAATCGAACGCGCTGCAATGCCTGCCGGTTCAAAGGACTGTACCAATGCCAATCCCTGTTCCATTTCTGCCAGGTCCAACCCATACGGCATGCCAATATCCGCCAACTCCCCCTGGAAAAATCCTTTTTCATCCAACGATTGAATAACCAGTCCGGCTGCCATCATCACGTTTTTCGCTACAGTTTGAACCCGCAATTCCTTCATCAATTGTTCTTCTAAAGAATCCTCCCGGCTGGAAACTGCCTCTATCGGCTTTTCAGTGTATTCTTTACCGGCAGACTGTTTTACATCACGATAGCGAATATCCAGCAATGGATTCTCTGTTACCTGTTCATGTAAAAAATCCTGCAAATCCTGCCCATGAAGCGTCATCATTTGAATTGTAAGCCGCTGCATTTGCGACAATTTTATTTTTTGTTCTAAACGTAAAGAAACTTTGACCATAACTGCCTCTCGTTTGCCATAATATCTTAACCTTATTGTCCCACACGAGAGCTGTACAGTCAAAGTTTCTCTGCATACAGCAATATGCTGTTTTTACATCCATATAAAAGAAGTTATCTAAAAACTGCAATACGCTGGCTTATTATTGCTTCATTACTTTAAAAAGCACGGTTTCTTCACAATCAGGACATTGTATAAGCGGTTTCCAAAGAGCTCCCTGCCGTGCCGCAAATACATACGGATATACGGCTTGTAAAGCTGTCATGCATAAGGCACCGCTTTTTTCCTTCTGAATAACCGGCCCGTCAAACACAATTTCATCGCCCTCTTTGTACAATTCGCAGGCTGACTTCACTACTACAAGTTTAACATGGCATGCATCCATTTCATTCGCCCCATTTCAATTCAAATATCACATCCGGCTAGGCGGTCCACTATAGAAGGCCCAGCATCTTGTAAATAAAAAAAACGACAACAGCATCTGTCAAAGACACCCTTGTCGTTTTTATTATACGCATATCATACCATGCCGCTTCTCATTTTTCAACGGCGGATACACGCCATGCACATTTTTTATAGTTTACAGCAATAACTGTATTTTATTGCAAAACACGGCTATTTTTTATTTCATTTGTTCCGGTGAAACACGTAGGTAAGAATTCATATCTACAGAAGATACTTTTGTCATTTTTACTTGCGTTTTAGCAGGTGCGGCTGTATGGTTGACATTGGCATTGACAGCACCTACTGCGCTGATAATGAAAAAAGCAGCAAAAATAGTTAAAACAACAAAACGAATACCCTTAGTCATGATGTAAGACCCCTTTATCTTTCAAAAAATATAAAACAAAAGCAACCGCCGACATCATGTATTCTTGTATCGTCGTGGCTTGTTTATGCTTATATCATAACACTTGTAAGTCTAACTTTCAATATTTAAAGTGAAGTTCTCTATTTTTGGCTATTTTTCGTGTTATCAAATTAATATTTTAATGTTAGTTGTGATATTATTTCCTTTTTTTAGATAAATTTTATTTTTTCAATATATGCTATCCGGGGCTGTGCCATCTGTGTTTCCCTGTCAGGGAATCAACGCTGCCAAGGACGGAAATACGAGTAAGCTCCGTTTTAAAATGCCCTTCATGTACGCAATGGCAATGCCGTAATTGGTAATCGGAATGTCTTGGGCCTGCGCATGCTGCATGCGGAACTGCATTTCCCGTTCATTGAGCATACAGCCGCCGCAGTGAATTACCATAGCATAAGGAGACAGGTCAGATGGAAATTCCCGGCCGCTCGTCGTTTCAATTTGAATCGTTTTTCCTGTATATTCATGAATCCAATGCGGCAATTTTACAGTACCAATATCTTCACACTGCCGATGATGCGTGCAGCCTTCTGAAATGAGAACAGTATCGCCGTCCTGCAGCCGGTCCAGTGCCGTTACGCCGCGGACAGCGTTTGCTAAAAAGCCTTTGTGGCGGGCCATTAAAATCGAAAACGATGTCAATACTATGTTCTGCGGTGTGTCTTGGGATACGCTGGCAAAGGCCTGGCTGTCCGTAATGACTAAGGCAGGCTGTTTTCCCAATTGAGATAAAGTACGGCGCAGTTCATTTTCTTTGACAACAACAGCCGTACAGTCCGCATCCAAAACGTCCCGAATCGTCTGCTGCTGCGGCAAAATGAGCCGTCCCTTGGGAGCTGCCGAGTCAATAGGCACGACAAGCACGACAAAATCGCCGGCATGAATCAAATCACGGACCAGCGGTGCCGCTGCTTCCTGCGGCTTTAACCGAGCCAGCCGTTCTTTTAATTCTGCAATGCCCTGCTTGGACAGCGCGCTGATATATAATTCATCCTTAGCTGCCGCCGCATGCGCAGTAAGGCAGTCTGCTTTATTGTACACAATCAGATACGGCAGTTTTTTTTCTTGAATAAGCTGCAGTATATCTCTGTCACTCTGCGCCATCCCTTCCACGGCATCAATGATGAGTACGGCAATATCTGTTTTATGCAGTACTTCTTTGGTTTTTTGTACACGCATCTCTCCTAACGAGCCGACATCATCAAACCCCGGTGTGTCAATAATGACTACCGGCCCCAACGGCAGCAGCTCCATGGCTTTATACACCGGATCGGTTGTCGTTCCTTTGGTATCGGATACAATAGCCAGGCTTTGTCCGGTAACAGCGTTGACAACACTGGATTTGCCGGCATTGCGGCGGCCAAAAAAGCCAATATGAATTCGTTCCCCTGACGGCGTATCGTTTAATCCCATTCTGGTTACACCCCTTTTAGTTGTTTTACAAAATTAGAAAACGCGTCTGGTTTCATCAAATCAGGAATTGCGTTTTGATACATACGGCCGGAAAAAGCTTCGTGCCCCAGCGGTATGAAGCGGCTTGATGCCGGACAAACAGGCTGATACAGCGGATCGGCTATAATGATGCTTTTTTCCCTCAAGCATGCCTGCAGTTCCTGTTCGGAAGCAATACGACAGTCTGTTTTCTGCAGCGTCTGTTCTGCCGGTTCCAATGGACACAGTACCTGTACAGGCATGCCGGCAGCCATTTCCAAAGCAGCCGCTAAAGAGGACGCATACACACTTTCACCAATAACGGCCATATTCGCTGTGCCGTCACCTATCCGCTGCAGACACGGATACTGATTGTCTCCCGTCTGTACAGCCTGCAGCAGTGCCTGATGTACCTCGTCTTGAAACGACCCGATAGGCACGCCGATTACATACGGCTGGCCAAACCGCTTTTTCATGATTTGAGCCGCCTTGAGTCCCCCATAAGAAACGACTAAATTGACGCTGGCCCGTCCAGCCATTTCAATTTCTTCTATCCGGCTTCCCATAGCCCAAATACTAGATACAGAGAATCCCCGCTTCAGTAAAAACCGCCGTATCGTTTTTTCACTGCCTTGATACGCAAAATCAAGCGGCGTCATGCCTATGACATTGACAGGAATAGTCTTTTTACTTTGTGAAGCAAAGACCGGCTGCCAAGAACAACAAAAACGGCCGGAAGCTGAAACAGAATTATCTTGGACGATGCGGCCTGCCAGCAGCTGCAATGCCCAGGAAATCCCCTTTTCATAGGTTTCCATGCTGTTCGTCGTACCTGCAAAAGTCGGAATGCCTGTGGCATGTTCAATTTCCTGTGCCAGTGCCGGAAAATCAGTCCCCATCATCAAGGGTACAGGCGTACACAACAAGACGATAAAACGAGGGGAAAACTGCCGGGCGCCTTCGACAACATCATGAACTAATTTTTCATCATTTCCCATGAGGGCATCCATTTCAGTCAGGCCGGAAATAAAGATTAAACTGTCTGTTTCATACCAGCGCGGCTCATCATGCGTCGTATACGTCGAATTGCATCCTGACGGATCGTGAATGACAATCATGCCGCCCAGCTCAAACAATGCCGAGCAGACGCCAAACGTATCTGCTGAATACGTCGCAATGCGGCTTACGGCTTCTCTCATAAACATGACGTGCACCCCCATCCTTTACGGCTGATATACGGCTTGGCTTCTTTTTCTGTATGATATGCGTCCTGCATCAACGCTGCCAGCCGTAAAATACCTGCATAATCACGCAGACCGCCGCCTTCTGCCATATCGACAAAATGCTTCGTTCCTGTAAAATAGGCGGCTTTCTGTCCTATGGCCAGCATAGGCTGTGCTGTCGTGCGGGCCAAGCAGCGCATGTCGGCATGCCGCGTCGCATACAGCTGCAGCTGCGGATAGTGCGCTTGTATCCAGTAAAAATCCTCTGCATCTTCCGGATTCGCCCCGTCTGCATATATGCGTTCTACCCAAAATCCATAGGTCAACAGCAAGCGTGCCAAGCTGAAAGGACGCATCACTGCCGTGTAATCTACTGCAATCGGCATCTGTCCCAAACACTGCCGTGCCTGCGCCAATGCCTTTTCGCACTGCTCTTTTTCTGCGGCATACGAAGGACATTCTATATGCAGGCGTGAAGCTACAGCCTGTAAATGGTTTTCTATCTCTTCCATATCCCAACTGCTGGATACATAGATATAGTCTTGTCCCAGCCTTTTTTTCATGTCCGTCAAACAGATTTTGGCCAGTGGCTCCTGTCCGATATTCAAACAGCTTGAAGCCATTGCTTCATATGCTTCATAAGTGGCACAAGCTGGCAGCTGATGTACGGCAATACCGTGATGCTGCAGCAAAGACATGAGTTCACAGTCTTTTTGAACAGCCAGGTTGCTGCCAACAATATTCACATGGTTAGGCTTCAGAGCCGTTTTTTGCAGCAGACTGTACAGCTGCCGCCGTGTCCGCATTTCTGCCGTCAAGTCCGATTCCCGCCGAATGGGATCCATCCAGCAAGGAACAAATTTTGTCTGTGTGTACGTTTCCTGAAGCCGCCGATATACGTCATCCATATCGCAGCCCATAAAATGATGAACACAGGACGGGTAGACAAAACATGCCCTGGGCACATAGGGCTGCAGGCCGTTTAAAATCTCTCCCACAGCCTGCACAATCGTATCTTCCATCGTGCCGTCATACAAATGATGTTCTTCTATGACGATAGATGAAAAACGGTGCATAGCTCCCATTTCAGCAGCTGTCAATACGACGCCGCGCAGGCAGCCCAACGCACAAATATAAATCTGGTGCGATTCGGGAACCATCATATTCGTATGTACAATATTCCATGTTCCTCTGGCAGGCGGAGAATACTGCAGTCCATCATAAAAGAACGCTGGAAATGACGCATCTTTTATCTGTATGACAGCTTCTGTTTCTTTTGTTTTTCTTCCCATGCGCTGCAGCATAGCATCACCTCATCGCTTCTTGATAGACAGCCTGCGTCAGTACGCGATATTCGTCTGCCATGGGACTGTCCGGAAAGGCTTCCAAAACCGTTTTTCCCAATTCTTCTGCTTTTAAAACGGTATCACTGCGATGCAGGGTGCCAATAACAGAAGCGTGAATATCATCTGCCAATTCCTGTACTTTTTCTTCTTCACGCGGTACATTGCGGCGATTTAAAAGCAGACCGCCAAGACGTGCATAGCCCCGCTGCTTAAAATGCTCTACTGCCATAGCAATATTGGCCGCTGCGTGCAGTGCCATATTTTCTCCGGATGTGACGATAAAAACAGCGTCGGCACAGCCTTGGCGCATCGGCATAGAAAAACCGCCGCAGACCACATCTCCCAATACATCATAAAACACGACATCAGGCCGGTATACTTCATAAGCGCCTTTTTCTTTTAACGTTTCCAACGCGGCGATGATGCCTCGTCCGGCACAGCCCATTCCCGGTGCCGGGCCGCCGGCTTCTACGCAGACAATATGCCGATAGCCAACAACCGCTATATCTTCCAAAGAAAAGTCATTCTTCCGCTGCCGCATCACGTCGAGTACTGTCTGCAGCGTCTGGCCGCCGCGCAGGCTGACTGTCGAATCGGCTTTCGGGTCGCAGCCAATCTGCATGACCTGCAGCCCCTTTTCTGCCAGGGCAGCTGCCATGTTGGAAACCGTCGTCGATTTGCCAATGCCGCCTTTTCCATATACAGCTATCTTTATCATCCAATCCCACCTTTCTGATTGCTATTTCTAACAAATACGCGGCAGCAGTTCACCGCCAGGCGGCGGCAGCAAAGTTTCTGCACCAATTTCAGTCCGTACAATGACGCGTCCCGGCTGTTCCGCCGTGACTTCGCCAATAATGGCCGCCTGCTGAGAATACGGGCCTTTGTGCAGTGTGTCGACAATAGCCTGTGCCTTGTCTTTGGGCGCAAAGACGACCAAACGGCCTTCACATGCCAAATACAGCGGTTCCAGCCCCAGCATGCCGCAAACGCCGCGCACGGACGGATCTACAGGAACAGCCTGACTGTCCAGCCGGATGCCTACGTGACTCTGTCCGGCAATTTCATACAAAACCGTGCCGACGCCACCGCGGGTCGCATCCCGAATGACATGAATGTCTTTCGTCGTTGCCAGCATGGACTGCACCGTTCCCCACAAAGGCGCACAGTCACTCGTGACATTGGCATCAATTCCAAACTGATTGCGGGCCAGCAGTATCGTACAGCCATGACGGCCTACGTCGCCGGTCACAATGACCGCATCGCCCGGTTTCGCCTGGGAACCCGACGTATGCACGCCGTCCATAATACGGCCAATGCCCGTCGTCGTAATAAACAGATGGTCTACTTGTCCTTTGCCAGCTACTTTGGTATCACCGGCTACAATGCGTACGCCGGCTTCCGCTGCTGTTTTTTCCATGGCCGCCGCATATTCTTCTACTTTAGCCAGTGGAAATCCTTCTTCAATAACAAACGCGCAAGACAGATACAAAGGCTGTGCTCCCATGCAGGCCAAATCGTTCACTGTGCCGCAAATACTCAGCTTGCCAATATTTCCTCCGGGAAATTCCGGCGGCGACACGATGAAGCCGTCCGTCGTAAATGCCAAACGGGTATCGCCAAAGGGCAGAACCGCCGCATCGTCACCGGTAAACTGCGGGTTGGCAAAATGCGCTTTAAATACTGTATCAATTAATTCGGCAGTCTGTCTGCCGCCGGCGCCATGAGCCAGTGTTACTACATCATTCATGCAAAATTCCTCCATATTGATAGTATGCCGAGCAAGCTCCTTCATGAGATACCATGCAGGCTCCTACAGGATGTTCCGGTGTGCAGCCCCTGCCAAACACAGGGCAGTCTGACGGTCTGCATTTTCCCTGCAGCACATCGCCGCAGCGGCAGGCCGGGTTGGCATGCCCATGCATACAAGGGACATCGTATTTTTTGCGGGCATCATACGCTGTATACGCCGTCTGCAGTCTGAGTCCGGACTGCCGTATCATACCCAGACCACGCCACTGCGAATCACACGGTTCCATTACGTCAGCCATCAGCCGCTGTCCTGCCAAACTTCCCTCTGCCGTAACAACACGAGGATAACAATTTTTAAAAAACGGCTTGCCCTTAGGGAATTTTACCATAATGACAGCCAGTGCTGTCAGCAATTCTTTGGCCGTAAAACCGGCTACGACGCCGGATATGCCTTCCTGAACCAATGCTTCGCAGTGTTTCGTGCCTACGACAGCTTCTACATGGCCGGGATATAAAAACACGTCGGCACTGCCTTTCAGGGCTTCATAAGCCTGCGGCATCGTTTTATTGGCCGTCAGAATAGAAAAGTTCACAGCGTTCTCTTCCTTGGCTTTTTTGACAGCCAGACAACTTGCCGGCGTCGTCGTTTCAAAGCCGACGGATAAAAAGACAACGTCTTCGTCACGGTGTTCTCTCGCATATGCCAAGGCATCCAGCGGCGCGTAAACGACTTCTATATGAGCGCCCCGGCTGCGTGCGCCGGCCAAACTCATTTCTGAACCGGGAACGCGAACCAAATCGCCAAAAGTGCAAATCGTCACGCCCTTGTGCAGTGCCAGCCAGACAGCTTCGTCGATAAAATCAACCGGTGTCACGCAGACAGGACACCCTGGCCCGGAAATCAGCTCTACCTGCGGCGGCAGAATTTGGCGGATGCCCAGGCGGAAAATTTCATGGGTATGGGTGCCGCAGACTTCCATGATGCGGATAGGCGGCCCGTCATACTGCCGAATTATTTCCAGAGCCGTCCGTTTTTTCTTCAGTTCCATCACAAATCCTCCAAGATGTCGTCCGTTTCTGCTGTATCATCATCGGTTATTTTGGCAATGGCCATGCCGGCATGCACCATGACATAATCGCCGGGATCCAGATGATCCATCAGTTCTGCAGATATTTCCCGCTTGGCTCCTGACGCATCTACCAACGCCATACCGTTTTTTATCGTTACTACTCGTGCCGGTAATCCTACGCACATATCAAACTCCTCCTTTGTTGTACATGGCATATACTGCCTGTCCTAAAGCAATGCCGCCGTCATTGGGCGGTACAAAACGATGCTTTAGTACTGTAAATCCCCGCTGCTGCAGCATATCATCGCATAAACGCAGCAGCAGAGTATTCTGAAATACACCGCCGCTGAGAGCTGCCGTCCGGCAGTGTGTTTCTTCCCGCACTTGTTCGCAGGCCTGCACCAACATCCTTGCCAAGGCATCGTGAAATTGATATGCCAGCAAAGATACATCCTCTCCCTGCAGACGCCGCTGCAGTATTTCCTGTACCAAGCGGTCTGTAGGCAGTATACAGCGTGTGTCCTGCAGCGAATCTTCTATATGCAGTGCATGCCCTTCTGCTCTGTCTTTGCCCCGTTCTGCCGCAAATTGCAGTTTCATGGCACCTTCCCCTTCAAAGGTAGACGCCCGGCACAACCCCAATATCGCGCTTACAGCATCAAAAAGCCGCCCGGTACTGGTAGAACGGACACTGTTAATCTGATTGGCAGCCATAAACAGCTGTGCCTGTAAATTGGCGTTGTCACAAAGCTGCAGCTGCTGAACGACAGAGGCTATGTCCGATGGTTCTTTCACCAGCTGTGCAATCATACTGACAGCAATACGCCATCCTTCTTTAGAGGACACATCGCCGCCGCGCTGCCAAAACGGCGCAATCGAGCTGCAGCGCCGAAAACCGTGTATATCGCACAGCAGTATTTCGCCGCCCCAAATCGTCCCATCCGTTCCATAGCCAGTTCCATCCAGCGATACGCCAATTACCGTTTTATCTATGCAGTCGTTTTCTGCCATGCAAGATAAAATATGCGCATAATGGTGCTGTACTTCGATGACGGGAAGCCCCAGTTCATGCGCCGTTATCGTCGTATTGTATCGGGGATGACTGTCACATGCCACGACGGATGGTGACGCTTCCAGCAGCGTTTCCATACGGGTTACAGACTCACGCAGTGCCGTAACAGTCCGTATGTCTGCCATATCACCAATATAGGGGGACAAATAATATAGATTATCTTTGCCGATGCAGAATGTATTTTTTAGTTCACCGCCGATAGCCAAGACTTGTCTGCCCGTTTCTCTGCCTGCAAAGAAAGGCAGCGGCGCATAGCCGCGGGAACGCCGTATCATATAGGGTTTGCCGTCATAAAAATCCATGACCGAATCATCGGCCCGCAGCCGGATTTTACGGTTATGGGACAAGACAAGATCGCACATCCCCAGTACTTCCGTTTCTACATCTTCATCAGTACGGCAAATCGGCGCACCGGAGGCATTGGCACTGGTCATGACCAACGCCTCCGGCATAACCAAATCATCGTCATACGTAAACAGCAATAAATGAAGCGGCGTATAGGGCAGCATGACCCCTACGTTGGGATTGTCCGGTGCAATATAGAAAGACAGCGACGACTGCGCTCGTTTGCGCAGCAGCATAATCGGCTTTTCGTGCCCGTCCAGCAGTGCTTCCTGCTTAGGAGCAACGACACATTCCCGTTTGGCTGTATTCAAGTCTTTCATCATGACGGCAAACGGCTTGACGGGGCGGTGCTTCAGCCGGCGCAGCCGCTGCACGGCGTCGTCGTTGGCGGCATCACAGCAAAGATGAAAACCGCCGATGCCTTTCACGGCAATAATTCCGCCGCGGCAAATGACCTCTCTAGCCTTGCAGATAGCGTCTCTGCGCCGTTCTTTTCTTCCCAACAAATATACTTCCGGGCCGCAGTCATTGCAGCAGACAGGCTGGGCGTCATACCGCCGTGTTTCCGGATGGGTATATTCCTCATAACAGGCATCACACATGGGAAATTCGCCCATGCTCGTCCGTTCCCGGTCATACGGCATAGCATCGAGAATCGTCAGTCTCGGGCCGCATGCCGTACAGTTGATGAACGGATGCAGATACCGCCGGTTGGTCTTATCAAACAGTTCTTTTTTACATTCTTCGCAAATGGCAATATCCGGCGAAACAAACACGGTCCCTTTTTCCTTGGCACTCTCGATAATCGTAAAATCAGCATACGGCTTTCTGTCTTCTATCGCTGTAGAAACGTTGAGGATGCTGGAACGAGCCGGAGCTTTCCCAATCAGGTCTCGATGAAACTGCTGCCGTGCCGCTTCCTCTCCTTGGGCAATCACTTCGACATACGAGCCTTTATTGCAGACACTGCCATATATACGGCAGGCTTTGGCAGTCCGGCTGACAAAGGGGCGAAAGCCGACACCCTGGACAATGCCAAAAAGCCGAATGACTTCCGTTTTCATCGCCTATCCCCTCCCAGATACGGCAAAATGAGGAAAATCGATATACATGCCTTGAAAATAAGGCAATGCCTTTTGGAAATACGCATCTCCCAAAATAATATCAAAATCATTATTGTCAGCCAGTTTGCGAAACTCCTCTTCTTCCCGCAGGAGTATGTCTCCTTCATCAGGATGGGTTGGCGCCGCCATAAACCACGTTGCTGTCGTTACATACGCCGCTCCTGCTTCTTCGGCAAGCATACGCATGGCATGGGCCGCCGTCTGCTGATGGACGATGAGAACATTTTTCCCGGCAAAAACCGAATTATCCGGCACGACGCGGGACAAGCCAAAATACCGCTGTTCATACGGCGTGCCTATCGTTTTCTGCAAATACTGCGCCGCTTTTAGTCCTGCCGGCGACACGACAATATTCATATCGGCTTTGCCGGCATGAATAAAATCATCCAAATCATCATACAGCAAAATCTGCTGCCAGCCATCTTCTACCAGTTCCTGACAAACGGCTTCCGTACCGTCTGCATGCATCAAATCCAAAGGCACTGCGCCCAGTACGCCGACTGTATCTTTTTCCGGCACATCCTCTGTTTGGGTAAACTGCCGCAGTAAAGCCAGGTATGCTTTTTCAATGCCTTTGTCATAGAGTTCCATCCCTGTCGTATCGATTGGCAGGATGGGGATGTCCAGCTTTTTTTCTGCCATTCGCTGCAGTGCCCGATAATCTGTGCCAATGACAGAAGGCACCGGCGTGCCGACGATGGCGGCAAAAGAAGCATCTATCGTCCGGGCTGCATCGCAAAGCTTCTCGATAAGCCTGTCATCCCGTCCTAAAATAGCATCCATGTCTCTCAGTCCTGCACTGAATACGGCACTTTTTTTGCCGCTGAACCAACGCGGTTCATCAAAACCGCAGATATTGCCGGCACAGCCGCCGGCATCACAAATGACTACAATACCGCCCAAACCATAGAGGACAGCCGCCGCGCCCGATTGGTCCGGGGCAAACGGCGATATATATTTCCATAATCCTTTCATCAGCTGTTTCTCCCTTTCCATGCCGCATCCAGTTTCCGCAGCAGCGCCAGCACGCCGGCATAGCCAAACGGCTGTACCTCTTCATCCCAAAACACATGGGCGCTGTCATCATGATAGTACGCCGCATCCTTGCCAATCGTGATATCTACAGGATGCCTGCTGCCGTCATAATATAGCATCGACGGCGATAAATTTGAATATACGCGGGTATCCGGGCTGAGTTTTTGCAGATGGCGAAGATAGACAAAATCATCACCGGACAGATTGGCATATATTTCCCGGACGCAGAACCCATATCGTGTCAGTGCTAACGCCATTTCAAAGGCATTGCCGTTCTGCATTTCCCCAATAGCCACGGTCGTGCCGCTGTACTGCCTTTTTATATATGCGACTGTTTCTTTCGCCGCTTCGTACCAGCGTGAATCATCCACCGTCGTCTGCAGCACCTGTCCCAAGGCTTGATACTGCGTATGAATCTGTCTGACCTGATACAGCCGTGTCAGCTCAATACTCGGTATGCCAAGATTCTTTTCCATATGCTGGGCTGCCAAACGGGATTCCGGATTGAGAATGACGTTGAAATTCGCTTTTGCCATGTCCTGATAGGCTGCAAAAGTTTGGCAGCGGGACAGTTCATTGATGGTCGTAATGCCTAGTTGGTGTAAAATATCATATAACTCGCAGTCGTCCTGCAGCGGTGCAAAATACCCCAGCAAATTGACGGTCCGTTTGTGCCGCTTCTGCTTTTCCAGCAGGGAATACACAGCGCGCCGGACATCCACCATCGGCGGTTTGCGTCCTTCCCGTGTCAGTGCGTACATATAACAGGGAACGACAGGCAAACCGGCTACAGCTTCCGCTTTGCGGCAGACGCGTTCCATATCCGTCCCCAAAAGCGCGTCCGCGCAAGTCATGCAAATCATAACGACAGACGGCTTGACAGGCAGGTCTTCCAGGATTTCTGTCACAGCCTGCGGAATTTTCCGCAAATGCCGGCCTGTCACAATATCCGTTTCATCCATAATGTAAAAGAAGAAACGGTCGCTGTAGCCGCCCATTTCACTGAGGATGGTCGTATTGCGGCCGCAGCATCCCGGACCGACGAGCAGCATCACAGAGCCGGGAATCGCCAGTCCTGCCCGCTTGACGCCAAACCCCTGCGCGCCCGGTGAATTGAACGCCAGGGCAGCCGGTGAATTGTAAATCAAATGGGTCGAGGAAATGAGCTCTGCCGGAATATGTTCACGGCCAAGCTCTGCCAACTGGCTGATGGTAATAGAATACGGTTTCTTTTCGTGTGTCATATCGTTTTCCTATCCTGCAGCAGGGAAGCCGCCAACTGCAAAAACGTCCGGCTAATCGGCAGTTCCGGATTGCCTTCAATGACGGTCTTTCCTTCTTCTTCAAATTGATTAATCGCGTCACTCCGCGGAATATCGCCGACAATAGGCAGCTGACGCTGTTCGGCGAAAGCCCGTACCTTAACTTCTTCATCCGGTATATTGCGTCGGTTGAAGAGAATTCCCCGCACGGCCGCATAGCTTCGGTCTGCAAAATTCTGTACGGCTGTATAAATGTTGTTGGCTGCATACAACGCCATTTTTTCACCGGATGTGACAATCAGCACTTCTTCGGCATACCCTTCCCGAATCGGTGCCGCAAAGCCGCCGCAGACGACATCGCCCAGCACATCGTACAATACGACATCCGGCTGATATGTTTCAAACAATCCCAAATCTTCCAGTAGTGCAAAGGTGGCAATAATGCCGCGGCCGGCACAGCCAAGTCCCGGCGTCGGCCCGCCCGTTTCAATGCAAAGAACACCGCCGTAGCCAATGCGCGAAATATCTTCGATACGCTGCGGGTCTTCATCATGTTCACGCAGATAATTCATCACCGGTTCGACAGGCTTGCCGCCCAGCAGATTAAACGTCGAATCGGCTTTTGGGTCACAGCCGATTTGAATAACCCGTTTTCCCAAATAGGCAAAAGCCGCCGCTAAATTGCTCGTCATCGTCGATTTGCCAATGCCGCCTTTGCCGTAAATTGCAAGTTTTAACATAACATCCTCCTATTGCGGCAGCGGCGGATACGTCGTTTTGGCGCTCACATCCGCAAGCATGCCCAATTTTCCTGTCAGCGCGTTGATAATATCCTGCGGCGCATCAATGATGACGCTGATGACGCTGACTGCTTTATGGTGATACGGGACACCCATCCGCCCGATAATATACTGTCCGTATTCATGAAGCAGTTCATTGAGTTTGGCCGCTGCTTCCCGTTTGCCAATGACGATGCCGATAACAGCTAATCTCGTTTCCATACACGGTCTCCTCTTCGTTTTTTCTATAATAAAAAGCTCTATGCAAAAGCACAGAGCTCACCCACTATTTTTGTATGTGCTTTCGCCTCATTTGCGCAGATACCTTCTTTGCAAGCAAGTACGGCGGCGAATCTATCAAGTTTTCTGTCAGGAACATCCTTCCAAATCACTTTTTTATATTTTACATTATATCAGATATATAAAAAAACAGGAACCCAGTTTTGATACCGAATTCCTGTATTTCGCTGCTAAAAATCGTCTTTGAGTTGTTTGCCGCTCATCAAAGCTTTATACGCCGCATTAAATCTGTCTTTAGGAAGTTCTCCTTCCCAGCGGGCTACGACGACGGTGGCCATGCAGTTGCCGCAAACATTGCAGACCGTGCGGATCATATCCAGCAGTCTGTCAATTCCCAACAGAATGGCTACGCCGTCTGTAGGTAAGTTAAACGCCGCAGCTGTTGCCGCTACGACAATAATGCCTGCCCCAGGCACACCGGCAATCCCTTTGGTAGAAAGCATCAAAGTCAGCATGACGAGAATTTGCTGTTCAATGGACATATCAATGCCGTACAGCTGGGCAATAAACAAAATGCCGGCTGAACTGTACAGCGTGGACCCATCCAGATTGAATGAATAGCCCGTCGGCATGACAAAGGTTACGATGTTCTTTCTGATGCCCAACTGGGAAAGACGTTCCATTGCCAGCGGCAGTGCCGCTTCACTGCTCGCCGTCGAAAACGCCAAGAACAAAATATCTTTGATAGCTTTTAGGACATGGAAAAAGTTGATGCGTGTCAGCAAGCTGGCAATCAACGCAATGACACAGACAAACAAGATCGTCGCTGCCGCAACAGAAGCAATCAATTTGCCCAACGGAATCAGCATGGCAACGCCATAGCTGCCTACGGTGTAGGCAATCATGGCAAATACGCCAATAGGCGCAACATGCATGACATAGCCTGTCACTTTAAACATCGCTTCTGCCACACTATGGCAAAGGTCTACAATCTTCTTGCCCGATTCGCCAATATGCGCTACGCCGACACCAAAGAAGCAGGCAAAGAAAATAATCTGCAGCATATCCTGCCGTGCCGCCGCATCGACAATATTCGTCGGTACAATATGAACAGCATACTGTATCAAATCGACGCTGTGCTGGCTCGCGCTGGCTGCATCTGCCGCACCGGCTGACGAAGCCGTCAGCGTCACGCCGACGCCGGGCTGCGCTATGTTCATAAACAGCAGTCCAATAGCCAAAGCAATCGTCGTCGCAAATTCAAACCAAATAATCGCCTTGCCGCCCAGCCGGCCCAATTTTTTGAAATCACCGGTCCCGGCAATCCCCATGACGAGAGTGCTGAAAATCAACGGCACGACAATCATTTTAATCATACGCAAAAAGGCATCGCCAATGGGCTTGAGTTTATCCCCAAAATCAGGGAACAAGTAGCCGACAAGTGCTCCCAACAGCAGTCCGATGAGTATTTGCGTACTCAATCCTAATTTTTTCATATACTTTTTTTCACTAGCTCCTTTCACCATCTCTTTACGAATAGGATATGTAAACTCTAATTCTTTATTTTATGATATTTTGCCATTTTGCACAATCATTTTTTACAAAAAACTATCCATCTCCCTATATATCCATATATAATATCATCCGGCAATCTTGACAGACAGCATGAATCTTCCTATGATGGAAGTACATGAAGACAGCTAAGAGGAGATGATATCATGATTTGCCCCACTTGCGGCACGGAACTGCGGGACGGTGTACTCGTTTGTCCCATCTGCGGCACCAAACAAATCATACCGCCGCCGACACCGCCCAAAAATATACAAAACGACCCCAAAATCTTTTCCAAAACCCGTGTGATTAGTTTCTGCATTATCGTACTCTTTTTGATTATCGGGCTTTGGCGGGTATTTCAGTAATTTCCCTGTTGGTATGACATAAGAAAATCCCGACTGCAGTGTCCAATTGCAGCCGGGATTTTCTTTGAGCAACATGTTTAACTTGTAACTACAAATATATATTTACCTTTTAAGGAGGTAACAAAGTTATTATCTGAGGATGGAGCCGGAGATAATCATCTGCTGTACCTGGTTGGTACCTTCGTAAATCTGTGTAATCTTCGCATCGCGCATGTAGCGTTCTACCGGATATTCACGAGTGAAGCCGTAGCCGCCGAATACTTGTACAGCATCGGTTGTAACTTCCATTGCAATATCAGAAGCATATTTTTTAGCGATAGATGCATCCATGGAATAGGATTTAACATCAGGCTGGCCCATTTTCCAAGCAGCTTTGTATACAGCCAAACGAGCTGTTTCGATTTTGAGTTTCATGTCAGCGAGCATGAAAGCGATTGCCTGTTTCGTTGCGATCGGTTTGCCGAACTGTACACGTTCTTTTGCGTATTTAACAGCTTCGTTGTAAGCGCCTTCAGCAATGCCGAGAGCCTGTGCGCCAACGCCGACACGGCCGCCGTCCAACGTCATCATAGCGATTTTGAAGCCTTCGCCTTCTTTACCGAGGAGGTTTGCAGCCGGAACTTTTACGTTCTGGAATACGAGTTCACGCTGTACGGAAGCGCGGATACCCATTTTGATTTCTTCTTTGCCGTATGTAAAGCCTTCCATGCCTTTTTCAAGAATAAAAGCGCTCATACCTTTGGCACCTTTGGATTTATCTGTAGCTGCAAAGACAACCGTTACGTCTGCTTCGCCGCCATTGGTGTTAAATACTTTGGAGCCGTTGAGGATGTAGTAGTCGCCTTCTTTAACAGCTGTTGTAGAGCCGTTCAAAGCGTCTGTGCCGGCGTTTGGTTCAGTAAGGCCGAATGCGCCGAGTTTTGTGCCTTCTGCCAAGGGTTTTAAGAATTTCTGTTTCTGTTCTGCTGTACCGAATTTCCAGATAGGCCAGGAGCAGAGCATCGTATGTACTTCAAAGCTCAAAGCGATGGAAGGGTCAACTTTGGCAACTTCTTCGCAGGCTACAGCCAAGCTGAGGAAGTCAGCGCCAACGCCGCCGTTTTCTTCTTCCCAAGGAATGCCGAGAAGACCAAGGCTGCCCATTTCGTCAAGAATAGAGCGGTCAAAAACTTCTTTTTCGTCGCGTTCTTTAACAGTCGGAGCTAATTTTTTAGTTGCAAAATCTTTTGCCAAATTAGCAATGTCTTGCTGCATTTCAGTTAATTTAAAATCCATGAGAGTATTCCTCCTAAAAATATTTCTTAATACATAGTATTTTTTATTAAGAAAGGCGCCATGCAAATGACGCCTTTACTCATTTCGTCAGGCAAACGAGCCGGGCTAAAAAACTTATTTATCTGTGAAGTTAGCTTTGCGTTTTTCAACGAATGCAGCCATGCCTTCTTTTTGGTCTTCTGTAGCAAAGCAGAGGCCGAATACTTCGTCTTCGTATGCAATACCTGTAATAACGTCGCAGTTAATGCCGCGGTTGATAGCGGATTTTGCGAGCTGTACAGCGATTTTAGCATTGGAAGCGATTTTCTTAGCTGTCTTTTTAGCTGTTTCCATAAGCTGATCCTGAGGAACAACTTTATTAACGAGGCCAATACGATAAGCTTCTTGTGCATCAATCATGCTGGCTGTGTAAATCAATTCTTTGCCATAGCCGCGGCCAACGACACGGGGGAGACGCTGTGTACCGCCAAAGCCCGGTGTAATACCGAGACCAACTTCCGGCTGGCCAAATTTAGCATTTTCAGATGCATAACGGAAATCGCAGGCGCAGGCGAGTTCGCAGCCGCCGCCGAGAGCGTAGCCGTTTACTGCAGCGATAACCGGCTGCGGAAGGTTTTCAATGCGTGTAAATGTATCCTGTGCAATTTTACCGAAATGACGGCCTTCTACAGCATTTTTCGTGGACATTTCAACAATATCAGCACCAGCTACGAAGGATTTAGCACCGCCGCCTGTTACGATAAGAACTTTTACTTCAGCATCATTTTCGATTTTGCCAACGCAGTCGTTCAATTCTACAACTGTTTCCGTATTCAAAGCGTTGAGTGCTTTCGGACGATTAATCGTCAAAATACCAATGCCGTCTTCTTTTGTAAATTCAATGTTATTGTAAGCCATGTTACATAACCCTCCTTAAAAATAATGAAGCAATGATTTCGTCAACTCCCTGTATTAGGGCTGCTTGACTTTGTGACTTAAGTATACAAAGTCTCACGATGGAACAAAACAGGACTGTTTTGCATTTTTTAGCACAAGAATTAGTCCATGGAATTTTTGTCCTTAAATTATGAATTCCTTTTTGCCTGTCTATACGGCCTATGGTATAATTATGATGATATTTTTTATTTATAACTTGTTTGTCTATTCCGAATACTCCCATACCCGGAGTATTTCGTTATATAAATCACTTATAGGAGGCTTGCACCATGATTTCAGACGGTTACGCTTCAACATTGAAACGGCTGATTACCTTTACCCAGGCTAAGTTTATTTCATTGGCAGATATTGTCGGCTACGATGTATCCTACGTAAACAAATGGAGCAACGGCACAAAGCTGCCTTCATCACGCTATGTAGAACGCATCAATGAAGAAATGGGCCAGTACTTTGCGGAACTGATTATTAAACAGCGGAAAAAAGAAAAGTTTTTTAAGACTTTTCCTATTACCAGCGATACAGAAGATTTAGGATTTGAAATCAGTCAATATCTTTGTTCTGCTTATCGTTCTACACTCAATCAAAGCCATGCTCCCAAAACGAAAGACAGCCGTCCGGCTATTAAAGTCATTACAGGCCATCATGACACGGCAGCTTTTTTGGCAGATGTACTGCAAAAAAGCATCCAAAATCTCGAAGGTGACGGTGAACTGTTGGTTTTGGGAGAATTTACTACCTTATACCAGGCAGGGTTTTGGAAATATCTGGAAAACATCGACCTCGGTTCCAATACGCTGACCATTCGTGTGGGCTTAGATTTGGACAAACTGGAAAAAGATATATCGATGGTGCATAATTTATATCAAATCATCAATCACTTTTTAGATTTTGACTTCATTTTCTACGACATCCACGATATTGACAACGCCAACCTCATCATCCTGAAAGGGTCTTTTGCTGTCCAGTATGCCCTTTCCAATCCGCCGCGCTTCAATATGTGCACGTATATTTTTGATGAATCTACAGTTTGGGATATTTACGAACGATTTAGTTTTACCGGTACTTCCAAAAAAGCGCTGACATCTCTTGCCAGCTCGCTCGGCATGGATGATATGGGCTACCGTACCGCTTTTTATGCTACCAACAGTTTCTTCTTCTTTTTGGCCAACGGCTTTGAATTTCTGCTGCCGCATGAAGTGTTTGAAAGCATTATCGCAAGCACGTCACCGGAAAAAGCCTTTTCCATTCAGCGTCTCTGCCTGACTTGGGAAGAAGTATTGGATGTATCCGAAATTGAGTTTTTAATGCCTACTACCTCCTTGCTGCGGTACGTCGAAACTGGCTACATCTACTTGGCCGATGTGCAGTACGCCTTGACGCCGCAGGAACGCAAAGCGCACATTCAAAGCGTTCTGGAAGGCATGCAGAAAAACCCGCATATGGTCATGGGTATTCTGCCGTTTTCCTGCGGCGACTCCGACTATAAAGGAGAAAACGTATCTTTTTATTCCAACTACAAAACAGGCTTCTTAAAAAAGAACAAACGCTATATCAAAAACAATGCCCAGCCGTTTTATCTGATTATTAACCAGCAGCTGCACAACATTATCCTCAACTATTTTAAAAGCTTGAAAGAACTGCCAACGTATCATCAATACACGCTGGAACAAGTAACACAAAAATACAAACAATACAAAACACTGATCGATCGGACATTATCATTGCAGGAATAAGTTATATATATACGAAAACGCAGCCTGATACACAGGCTGCGTTTTCGTATATATAGCTTTTTTATTGATATACCTGTTCCATCTGTAACGCCAAATTGGCTACGCGACGAATACGTGGTTTACCGCCAGGCATACCTGCTGAAATTACACCGGCTTTCGTTGCCTCATCAGCTGCTTCCTCTACGCCACAACGATGTAACAAAACAGCAACGGCTGAAGGAATTACAATATTCATCATATGGCTGCCTCCAAATAAGGGATCGGAGCAAACAGGAATGACCATGTCTAACGCCCAATCTAAATCCGTGATTTCACCGCGGGCGATTTTCGGAATAATATCATTTAAAAGGCCTTTCAGAAGAACATTTTTTTTCCCGCACGTAATTTCTACATCAATATACGCATCAAAAGCAATATATTTCATGGCCATCTTGCTCGTACGACGTGACCCACCATGAAGTTGTAAAATATGAATCGAAACGGGTTCTCCTTTCATCGCACTGAAAATACGAGCCGCATTCGTTTCTACCGTCGTCATTTTTTCCTTTTCTAACTCAGCTACGACTTCACCTAAAGAAGCCCCCGTCTGAAGTCGTTCATATGCATATGTACTAATATGATGCAACAAGTGGTGTACATACGGATCGGTTCCTTTTACTAATAAATCGGTTACCTTACCACGATGCATGGCATGGGCTTTACGAGCTGTCAAATTAATGCTGGTTAATGCATATTCGGGATTGAAAGAAGATTGAATACGGTCATCCAACGTCACTTGTACAGCTTTTTCTGTATCCCCTTGAAAATACATCAACGCTTTCATTAAGACAACAGCATATCCACACATATGTCCTAATGGAACGTTATGGCGCGCGCCACTGCCACCGGCGATTCCTTCCTTAAATACAGAAACAATTTCATTCAGTGCCATCATACCAATAACAGACGGTCCACCAATATCTTTTAATATGAGTGCCAAATCACCAATGACCATGCCTGTATTATATTCTTCATTCGTGCCACGGATATGCAATGTATCTGGAAGTCCTGCCGTTTTAGCTGCAGACTGACCCGCTACAAAAGCCGACGTAATCTTGCCATAAGGCCCTATTTCTTCACTCACACTAGCATCGGGATGAATAATTTCCAAAATGGCTGCTGCGCCAAATAAGGCACACGTAAACGGATCGTAATGCATGCCAGCGCCACGATAGGCTTTCATCATACCTATCGTACCATAATACGCACCGTTTTTAGCTAACTGTGGAAATACGATATCTTCTCCCAGTGCATTATGTCCAAACATAACACTTCCCAACAATACACCCGGTACAACATCGCCATCAATTTCTGTCAATTTACCTTCGGCCATAGCTTGGTATACAGCTGCAACTGCCGGAAATCCCGATAATTTATTATTGCTCTTAGCCGTCGGAATATTGGCTACACCGCAACGATCATTGCCGGCAATCATCCGCGCCAGAGCACCTAATTTTCGATTTCCTGCCGGCACGCCTACCTGCGCTTTTGTACCCGCAATATACATCATCACAGCAGAAATTAACGCCGCATTGGCAGCATCGCACCCGCCTTCTTTACAAACACGGACACATTTTTCCAATATCGTTTCCATAGGAAGTTTTTTGGTATTAGCATTTTGTACATCTAAATGGCCGCCTTGTTCCAATTCTTCAATAATAACATTGGCAACCGTATATACAGACAAGTTAAGCATGCCATGACCACCAGCTAATGCTTCAATACGATCTCCTGTCAATTCATCCGGATCTGACATGGCTGCGTATTCTACAATCGAAAGCAGTTCTTCTCTCGGTAATACATTATTTTTCATTATCTATTCCCCCATGTTTCTATATCCCAAATAACGGGATTTTCTGTTGTTTGAAACGCTTCAATTATTTTTTGTCGTAACTGCGACAAGGCCACTTGTATTTGAAATTTCTCCCGTAATACATGTATTATTTTTTCTATGCTATCTGTTTCCGGCCGATATGGCTGCGGAACATTAGGTGCATATTTACAGCCACACATGAGAGAAATTGTCTTATCGCCTTGTTTAAAAATGATATTACGCTGTAAATACTTAACTTCAATATACCGATGAGTCGTAGGAAAATAATGCCACCCAGTCGTACCCACTTCCTGAATCAAGCAAGTTTCTACAGCTTCTTGGTGCGCTTTATCGCAATCAATCATATACGTATATCCAGGACGGCCTTTTTTAGTTAATGTACTAAAAACTTGTACATTCATAGCCCCAGCTCGATATAAACAATCAATCGATAACGCTGCATCTTCACCACTAATATTGTCACACATAGCAATAATCAAATATCGAGTTTTTTCCCCCCGAAACATGATGCTCCTCCTGCGTTGATAAGATATTATGCATACATACCTATGAAATTCATCAATTATTTCATTTTGCGTATATACAACTATGTTGATAGTTTAATGATACTATACCGTATTTTATAATAAAAATAAAGTTCTTTCCATCACTTCTCTATTACTATTGAATTTCTGAGTAACTATTATTATATATATTTTTTTATAATATAAAAGCTGCCGCAAATACGGCAGCTTTTATATTATGCTTGTACATATATTATTTTTGTAAATTAGCTTTCATTGCTTTCAAGCCCATCGGTTCATCTTTGAAGAGATATGCCGGCATAATTTTGACATCTTCAATAATCGGTTTGAATCCCATCTGATCGAGAATATCTTTCTGCAGGTCGATGCCCGGAGCGATTTCTGTCAAATGTACACCGTCTTCTTTCATTTCAAATACGGCACGTTCTGTAATGTACAGGACATGTTGTTTATGTTTGCGGGCATAGTTGCCGCTAAACGTAATATGGTCTACTGTCGGAACGAATTTCTGTACTTTGCCTTCCTGGATGATGTGCAGTTCGCCGTCTTTGATTTCTTCTTTCAGCTTGCCTGTCGTGAAGGTACCGCAGAAGACAACGCTCTTCGTGTTCTGCGTAATATTGACAAAACCGCCGCATCCGGCAATGCGCGTACCAAATTTGGAAACGTTGATATTGCCGTCTTTATCGCATTCGGCTAATCCCAGGCAGGTCAAATCCAAACCGCCGCCGTCATAGAAGTCAAACTGCGTAGCCTGGTCCATATACGCTTCGGCATTGACCGATGCGCCAAAACGAACGCCGCCAAGAGGTACACCGCCAATAGCACCGGCTTCGACAGTCATCGTCAGGCTGTCGCCAATCCCTTCTTCGTTGGCAACGGAAGAAACGAGTTCCGGAATGCCGATACCGAGGTTGATAACGGCTTCATTGCTCATATTGAGAAGTAAGAGAGCTGCTCGGCGGGCAATAACTTTTTTCGCGTTGAGCGGTGCCGGATCCAAAGCTTTGACAGGAACCGTAACTTCACCAGTCAACGACGGGTCGTATTCACAATCAAAAGACTGCTGCCGTTTGGTTTCGTCATCGACTTGGACGATATAGTCTACATAAATGCCCGGTACTTTGACGAGTTTGGGATCTAATGTGCCGCCTTTGACGATTTTTTCTACCTGTACGACAACAGTGCCGCCGCTGTTATGGACAGCCTGTGCCAGCGGTGTCGCATCAAAAGGAGATACTTCCTTGGAAAGGACAACATTGCCCCATTCGTCGGCATATGTACCGCGGATAAAGCCAATATTCATATCCATGCGCGGATAGAAAAGCTGTTCATGTCCGTCAATTTCAATGACTTTTACAAAATCTTCTTTTGTAACGTCGTTCAATCTGCCGCCTGTAACGCGCGGGTCGGCAAATGTTTCCAAGCCGACATGTGTAATCGTGCCCAAACGATGCGCAGCTACATCACGGAAATACTGGGACAATGTACCCTGCGGCAGGTTGTATGCCTGAATTTTGTTTTCGTTAACTAATTTCTGCAGGGCTGTAACGGCATTCCAATGGCCTAAAATCGCTTTTTTGAGCATGCCTTCATGGGCAAAATGGTCACCGCCGCGGCCGTCTGTATTGCCCTGAGATGCCGCATAAATCAATGTCAAATCTTTCGGTGCGCCCGTTTCCAAAAAACGTGCTTCCAACGCACTGGTCAAGGCTTCCGGCTGGCCGGAACCAACAAACCCATTGGTCGTAACGACGTCGCCGTCTTTAACGAGAAGAGCCGCTTCTTCTGCTGTAATAATCTTTACTTGTTTCATTCGTTCCATCTCCTATTTTACGTAGTAGTAATGAAGTTCTCTGTTTTATGATTTCATTATACAAATCTACAGTTTGGAATAACAGATGAAAGAAGAGAATGAAATGGTGGAAAAAAATTCCATAAATTCCAAAAGTCAACAGATTGCAGCTGCGCGGCAAAAACGTGTAGCTGCCTGTATGCTTTCTCATCCCATTTTGGATAAAATGCCTGCCTATCGTATATCACAAGCAGAATAGACCGTGTGTTTAAATATGTACAGTGTGACGAAGAAACAGAAGAGCCACAACACCTAAAAAGGCACCCAGCCCCAGACTGGTAAATGCCCATCCCCAAGACTGCGTGGTATCCAATACCAATCCAAAAACAGCCGGTGATATGATAGTGATTCCATAGCCAACAACCGATTGAATTCCCAGCGTAAATCCCATGATCTCCGGTTCTGCCAAATCAGCAACTGTAGCTGTTAAAATAGGACTGTCGCCAACGACTAAAAAACCATATACAATAACCATGACGGTAAGTAACGATACGGGAACATACACCATCCAACCAATGCATAAGGAGCAAATCGTACTGCCTGCCAAAAACACCAGTATCATAACAGTTCGTCCGTATACATCAGATAATTTCCCGCCTATCCATGTTGCCAGCGCCCCGATTATAATACTAATCCCGCCTAATGTATTGCCGTACACAGCTGCTTTTTGCACGTCATATCCCTGCGCTGCCAAAACAAAAACCATGAAAGGACCGATCCAAGGCCACATGGTATACAGCTCCCACATATGGCCCATATAGCTGGCATTAATCAGCAGGACCGGTTTATGAAGCAGCCGTTTAAACAAGGCTGTCGATACGGCAATGTTGGATGTGGGAATTTGTAATTTTCCTAATGAATAGACTGCCCAAGCACCTAGCCCTGCCCCCAATGCCGTACAGACCATCAAAGCCTGCCAAGAAAACCAAGCAATAAACAGGCCGGAATAAAAAATAGACAGCCCAGAACCCAATGACATGGCACTAACTGTAAGCCCTACTACACTGCCCCGCTGAGCCGGCGGAAACACAGTCGAAACAATCTTAACGCCAGGCACAAATACGCCGCCCATGCCCAGCCCAACGATAAACCGCAATAGGATCGCACTATAAAATCCATGCGCTAGTACTGCAAAAGCCAAACTGGACAGGCTGGATACCAGACCTCCCAGTACCAAAATTTTCTGCGGGCTATGCGTATCACTAAACAAACTGCAAATCAATACAGATAATACATACCCAAACTGAAAAGACGCTACAATGAGTCCTGTCTGCGTTGCCGTTAAGTTCCATAAGGGCTGCAAAACAGGCAATACAGCCGAAAAGCTGTACCAATTCTGTGTAATTAAAGTAACGGCTGCAAAAACAGACCATAAAATACGCGGTAAACTTACTGGTTGTATCATAGCATGCTGCATAGTACTGTCTCCTCGTATCGTTGTGTTTTATCAGAATATACATTTAGTATAAATACACCTAAGTAGAAAAAGAAGATACTCAGAAATTTATGAGTATTGTTCATATGCAAAACCCCGCTGCTTACTGCGACAGCGGGGTTTTGCTACAATACCAGTATATTTTTTAGGGGATTATCGTGATGTACTGTTTATTATTGTTTTTCCAAAGCATCCCATGCTTCGTTGGCGCGTTCTACAAACATGTTGCGAACTGCTTCGTTTTCACCGAGGCCATGAATATACGGTGTAACCTTGAAGCCTTCTTTTTCCAGAATGCTCTTATGGGAATCTGCGTCAGCACCAGCCATATCGTTGTTGGCATGGTCGCCGGCAACCATCATCATCGGCATAAGCGTCACGTTTTTGATGCCTTTCGCTTTCAGCTGCGGAATAACGGTATCCAGATGAGGCCATCCTTCTACAGAATATACAAATACATTGCCTACATTCGCTGCGTCTAAACGGTCCTGTAAAACAGCATAGTATGCGTTAGCAGGATGCGGTGTGCCGTGAGCCATGACGAGGACAGCATCCTTTTTGCCGATTTTCGGGAACTGTGTAGAAAGAGCCTGAACAAATTCAGCTAAATCGTCGCGCTGATCTTCCTGACCCATCCAATATAAAATCGGCGTGCCCATAGTCATGCGTTTAAAATCATTTTTATATAAATCAAAAATAGCTGTATCATAGGCGTATTCCATTCCCGGAATAACATCTAATGTCGTAATGGCTACACGTGTATACCCATCTTTTTTGAGCTGTGCCATCGCCTGTTCCGGCGTCGGAATCGTCAGGCCTTCTTTGGCTTTGATGCGGTCTACAATAATATGTGAAGTAAAGGCTGTAACTACTTTTTGATTGGGATGGGCTGCCTGAATTGCGGCTACAGTCTTATCAATGGTCTTCGCGCGGCTGTCTTTATACGTCGTGCCAAAGCTGAGAACGAGGATTGCGTCTTTATTGGCTGCGTTCTGCATAGCCGGATTGTTGTACGTACGTACGCCAATTTCAGCAGCCTGCTTCAATGCCGGCGTTGCATCTTTTACTTCCGGGTTGAGCGTGTAGCCGGCTGCCTGTACCGGCAAACCACTGCCAACAACACCCAATGCCGTTACAGCTAATGACAAAAACAACATTTTTTTCAATTTCTTTCCAAACATGATACCACTCCTTTTTTGATGTAGAGGACAGCATACATATCGTCATCACAGCCAGTAAGCCTTATTGCAAGTATTAAAAAAAGCCGCACGAACTCCGTGCGGCTTGAATAGCTAATACTAATCAATCTCCATCCCCATCGCTCGCAGGTCTATCGGTGATTATCCATCAGGCAGTTCTTCTGGCTCGGAGTCATCATCACAGCTGTGCCTTCCCATACATGCGTACAGTGACATATATACAGCCTGACTCTTCCTTACAGCGGCGGGACCGCGCCGGTCTTTCACCGGTCTTCTCTATTAAGTCTGCTACACCTGATGTACAATATGTAATTGCATACATTATACCATGGTTCATTATCTCTGTAAATTTTTATAGAACTGCTTTTCCTGCAAATAACAGAACCGTGTATATCCATAGATATACCTACCGCAGTGCCGAACGGGTTCCTCCTGCATCCAAATATATCGTCCCCATCTGGATCTCGCCATTGACAATACGAAAGGCATCAGTCGTCACATCACCCATGGCCATGGAAATCACAACGTGTTCAAACAACAACGTGCTCCCTATTTTCTTAAATCGGCCGGAAATTCGCTTGAACGGCACAAAATGGTACTCTCCGGGACTGGAAGAAAAGGTACCGTGAATATCTCTGGTATGGGCAGTCTTATTTTCACTCATATGCAAATCCAAGCGTACTTTACATCGCAGTAAGTTGTCGTGAGCCGCTTTGCTGCCGCGCAGGTTTTCGCCGGAAATATCTGCGTAGTATGATTTTTCATTTAAATTAAAACTGCCGGCGGCTTTGACTGTTCCGCCAAATACATTCGCCGTTACCTGGGTTACTGTAACATGGCCGTCTTCATAATGAAATAATCCTTTTACGTCTGTAAACCGCAGAGCAGTAATATTCATTTGGTCCATCGCTATGTTGCCGTCAATGACAGGATGCGGCAAATCACCTGTAATGTTGGCATAGGCAGACGCTGTATCATCGACATCAAAACCTACGCCCAAAGACTGGGGCTTGCAGTCTTTAATTTTCAAATACATATCATACTGCGGTACATCTTTGGCAAAATCCAGCGTGCCGCCCAGCTGCATTCTGTCGGCTTCCATCACGCCGGAAAACGGTCCGGCTGACAGTTCTATTTTTGTCATGCCCCGGGTATGCAAGTCTAAGCGCAGCGTTACGTTGTCAATCGTAAAGTGCCGCTGCGGCGAGTCGGCTTCTATCGTACTGTTGCTGACATGGATTTGGCAGTCAAAAGGACGGCTGCTGTGCAATCCGGTCAGCGTTATCCCCTTTTTTTCTTTTTGGGTTTCATCTTCATCAGACAATCCTTTCACATGCCGCAGTTCCATGTTGTCATTAAAAAACAAATGTACATACGCTTTATTGATTGACAGGTCTGTAACGGTCTGCGTGCCAATATGCCGCGACACAACATCCCAAATTTTGACATGAAAGGAGCCTTCCGGAATTTTTGCCAGCAGTGTGCCATCTTCATCCAGCCAAACTAAGTTTTTAAACGAAACGGTTCCCCAAGGAGAAGCACTGAGCTGTTCTACAGTAACCGTACCGTGGAACACGTCTCTTTCTGCGGCAACATGGTTAAAAATATCAGCTGCTTTATAGCTCAAAGCCACGCAGCATCCCCAAAACACTATACCCAAAATAAGCATACCGCAAAGTCCCCGTTTGATTTCTTTTGGATGCATTTGAATCCACGCTCTGCATGTTTGCATCATTTGTATTCATCCCTTATATGTTCCCATCGTATATGCTTATCGTAGGGTATGTACCGGCATCCGTCAACGTATTTTTTCATAAAAAATATGCCCTTCCATCTGTTGTCAGATAGAAAGGCATAGGGTCTTACGCTTAATACCATTCGTTGATGTAGCATTTTTCTGTTGGGAAGAATGCTTCCAGTTTTTTTAGGGCTTCGTCGGTTCCCTGCAGTTTTTCACAGAAAACCAAGTCATTGACGTCCATTGCACCGAACACCAACAGTGCCAGCGTGCCAATCGGCATGGATGCGTCCGCTTGGGCATGAGGAGCCGCTGTGACCGTTCCTTTGCCGTCTGACACGGTCAACGCAAACGTCCCCGTATTCCAATCTGCCAAAGGATCTTCTGTATGGAACACCAAACTGCCGCTGACATCTTTGGGATACGGGATTTGTTCCAACGCGCCTTTGACATCGACAATACGGCATGTCATAAACGGCATCGTTTCGTGGCCCTGCTTGCCGTCAGGATAAAACCGATAGGACTGGTCATGGATTCCTTCATTCCACTGCAGTGTTTTTCCTTGGGAACGATGATTATACGCATATTCCAACAGTCCCCGCTTGCCCTGCATCGTAGCATACACAAATTCGCCGCTGACAATTGTCGGCTCACCCAGATTGTAATACATATACGCAATCGGCTGGTCATCCTGGAAGACAACGGCAATATTTCCTTCTGCCAGCTGGGCTTCAATATGGCTGCGCCAAGAAGCTTCGTCCCGCACCGCATAGCCGGAAAGCGATTTTGTATACGCATCATACACGGCAGCCAAATACTGCCACTGGTCAGGACTATTGACAAAGGCAAAGCGAACGGTCCTGTCCGTCAGCGGCCGCAGGTCTTCCAGCGGCATCGTTTCTTTCCATTGATGACAGTAGAGTTCATAGCCATACGGTTGGTAAAACCCGGCTTTGGACGGCATGAGAATATTGACGAAATGACCGCGCCGCTTCATTTCTTTCAGCGCCGCTTTCAGCAGCTGGCCACCAATGCCGCCCCGTCTTGCCGCCGGATGAGTTGCCAAGCCGACGATATACGACGTGGGAATACATTTGCCGCGCAGCTTCAGCGTATACGGATTTAAATGGGTTAAACAAGCCATTTCCCCTTTTTTAAATCCCATTAACACATTTTCCGGCGTATAAAATTTAGAAAAGTACCATTGAAAAAACGGATTTTCCCGCGGTTCAAAGCAGTATGCCCATAAGCTTTCTACTTCGTTTCTGTCCTGCGGGCCAGCCAGACGAAATTCCATATCCATGTCGTTTCCCTTCTATTGTTTCAATGTAACATCGTATTTTTCAATAAACCGCACGGGGTTATATGATTCTTTGGAATGGCGCAGTCCCGGAATCCCCATGTCTTCTTCCCGGTTGATGTAGGTCGTATGACTCCAGGCATGGACAACAAATTCATGATTGATTACCTGATACAGCCCGCGAATAGTCGGGTCACTCTTTTCAAAATGAATAATCGCCGTATCATTATTGAGCATTTCGCCAATAGAAAAAGCTACAATTTTATTGTACATGCGAATGGCGCCGCCTGTCGGCTGCAGTACATTCCAGTTGTTAAACACCGTTTCAATCGCTTGGCGTTCACCGGCTAATTCTTCATCATCATCTTGTTCTTCATGTTGTTCGTACCATGTTTTTTCCGCTTCCAGACATTCATCAAAAATATCTTCCGTAATGGGGATATATTCCCAATTGCCAAAATATTGGTTGCGGAAATGATTCAGATTATTTTTCTTCTGCCGATATTTTTTACCAGACAAATTAATCAAATTCTGCGTCAAATACACATATTCATAGTTGTTGCGGTCCGGCGTGAACTCATAGCAGTCCGGACAGAGCGCGCGAATACGTTCTACCGTTTCCGGCGTTACCCCTTTCATCAAAAAAGGATAGCCATGCGCGTCAAACCATTCATGCATTCGTTCTACCCCTTTGGCAAAGCTGCCGTCTTTGCGCGCAAACGGCGGAATCCAAAACTGTGTCTTGCCGCGCCCGGCGCGAACATACAGCACATTGTCTTCTTCTGCCCATTGAATTTCATACGGATACTGCCAAGCAAACAACGTCATAAATGTAGCATCCGCTTGTTCATATCGTTTTTGACTGAAATAGTCATCAATAATTGGTTTGTCTTCCAGTCTGAATTCTCTAAACTCTATAATAGTAATTCCCCCTCATAAGCGAAAACACTGTACTTAGATTGAGACATATGGATTGTCTTTTATGTAATAACGCCAAGGGAAATGTTTTCCCTTCACGGCGTAATCAATATGAATGCGCGGCGTACGGACAATGGAAAAACGAGGCATTGTTTCCGGATGTGCAATGCACAAGGAGCCGCCGCACAAATCTTCTTTATTATTAGCCATAGTAATCTTCATGGCACGGCATACTTTTCCCGGCCCATTGCTGACATTCGGCTTCATCCGGGTCATATGCCGGTTTTCCAGCATAGCCTCTATGCCGGCTATCGGTTCAACAGCCCGAATCAACACAGCTTGTCCGCTGCCGGCAGGGGCAGTTACAACATTCATGCAGTGGTACATGCCGTAAATCAGATATACATACGCAATGCCGCCAGCAGCAAACATGGGCTCCGTCCGTTTAGTAATACCACGGAAACTATGGGCGCCGTCATCAGCCTGCCGCCGGTACGTGCCCCCATAGGCTTCCGTTTCTACAATACGGCCTATATACACCGTATCTTCTGTGCGGTGTATCAAATACTGTCCCAGTAATTTAGGAGCTGCCACACAGGACTTTTCTTGAAATTCTTCTTTATTCCATACTGTATAGCGTATCATTTTTTACGATATCCCAATGCATATGAAATTTCATACGCATATTGGCTCAGTGTAAACAACATTTTCTGCCGAATCGAGTCATAAAAACGCATCGTAGGGCCAGCAATCGTCAGCGAAGCTACTACCTGTTCTTCAAAATTAAATATCGGAACAGACAGAGCAAACAGCCCATGTTCGCTTTCATCTTGTGTAACTGCATAACCATTATGACGGATGGAAGCAAATTCACTTTCCGATAAATGACCGTACTGAACAATCATCCGATTCCGTTCTTCTTTCGGTGCCCATGCCAGAAGTATTTTACCGGCAGCGCCTTTATATAAAGGCAGTGATTCCCCCATGGGAATGACACGCCGCAACGCATGGCTGCTTTCTACATGATCCAAACAAATACGGCTGTCTCCTTCAGCTACGTATACGCTGGCTGTTTCATTAAAAATCTGCTGCAAACGCCGTAAGTAAGGTTTGGTCAGCGTAACGACATTTTCCGTCCAATGCGAAGAATATCCTAATGCCAACGCTTTGGGACCCAGCCGATACTGCTTGGACGCATCGTTGCGAGTCAAATACTGACGCCGTTCCAGCGTATTGACAATACGAAATGCCGTCGATGTATTGAGCTGTGTCCGCGCGGCGATTTCTTTCAAAGTCAGCCCTGTATTGCACTCTACAAAAATATCCAGTACATCCAGGCTTTTTTCCAGCGACTTCAGCAAACTCGTATGCCGCTCCGGATGCATGTCTTCTTTCATGGAACGTCACTCACTCTCTCTGTACTCAGGATTTGACTTTCATGCCAATTTCCAACGATTCCGGCGGGTCGACAACTACTTTATCGCCTTCCTGCAAGCCATCCAGAATTACGATGCGGCCTTCTTCTTCATCCCCTGTAAGGACAGACCGGGCATCTGCCAAGCCACTGTCATTGACAATGTATACAAAGTCGCCGCTGTCTTTGGTGCGAATTGCCGTTTTCGGCACGGTAATTTGCGAAACTTCCTGCGGCGTAGATACGCGCACATGATAAAATTCGCCTGGGACAAATAAATTTTTTGTGTTGTTAAATGTAATTTTGGCAGTATACGATCCTGTAGATGCATCTTTTTCCGTTGCCAAATACGTTAGTTCTCCTGTTTCTGATTCTCCAGACGGCGCAATAACAGATACTTGCAACGTGCCGCTTTGTTTGGCTGCCTGCAAAGCCGAAACGTACATTTCCGGCACGGCAAATGTAGCTACCAGCGGCGTCATCTGCTGAATCGTCGCCAATACATTGCCGGCTACGGCAACGGACGGATTATCAGATACTGACGTTACTTTACCGTCAATCGGAGAATAAATAGTCCCATTGCTGAGCATTTCTCTGGCAGATTGTACGGCCTGCTGCAGCTGAGCAATTTTTTCATGATCGACAGGCGCTGTCTGCGGTACCTGCACGGTCTGCGTCTGTGCTGCCGGCGCATTCTTAGACATCAGCTGGTTAAATTCAGCGCGGGAAAAATAGCCATCTTTGTAATACGCATTCAGCTGCGCTCTTTGTCCGCCGTTATCTCCGCCGCCATCCCCGCCGGCAGCGGGTACGGTAACAGTCCGATAGGTCGTGGCTGCTGAAGAAGCGGCTACTAATTCTGCTTCAGCCTGACTGACGCTGGCTTGATACGGCGACGTATCAATCTGTACGACCGTTTCACCGGCCTTGACTTCCTGCCCCTTGGTAAGCGGCGCAGAAACCAGCTTGCCGGAAATCTTTGGGACAATCGTCGTCATATGAAGGGCTGTCATATTGGCATCCAAGGTAAGAGCTACCGGATGATCTGATTTATTTACAGTTTCCACCTTCGTAGAAACGCTGTTGCCGCATCCAGATAAGCATGCCGCTGCAACAACCGTGGTAAGAGCTAACGCAGCCCACTTTTTCAAATTCACGTTATCCCATCTCCATTTAAATCAAAAAAAGGTATAATACATCGTAACAAGCAGTACACCTGGCAATCCGAATATGCCTATAATCAAACCGGTTGCCAGCGTAATCGGTACCGTATGAAATCCTGCTAAATATCCATACGTATTAATCAAATGCAAGACCACAAGACCGCTTAGGACGTTCACAACTAATCTGCGAACAGGTGCCAAAACCAGCTTATTCAGTAAAAACAAGGCAAGGATGCCTGCGCCTATCCACACGTAATCCATAAGCTATACCTCACATTTCCTGTCGATTGGCAACCGCGCCGGCCAACGTTGCTTCGTCAGCATATTCGATGTCGCCGCCCATCGGCAGGCCGCGGGCAATCCGCGTCACGCGTATGCCGGCTGTTTTCAGCAAACGGGCTAAATATAATGCCGTCGCTTCGCCTTCTACATCCGGATCGGTAGCAATAATAATTTCTTTGACCTCTGTATCGCTAAGGCGTTTCAGAAGTTCTTTAATACGCAAATCATCTACGCCAATCCCATCCAAGGGCGACAATGCGCCGTGCAGGACATGATACAAGCCGTGATAGTCACCGCTGCGTTCAATCGCCATGACATCCTGCGGCGTTTCGACGACACAGATAGTAGACCTGTCCCGTTTACTGTCGCTGCAAATCGGGCAGGGGTCCTGCGCTGATAAATTGCAGCAAATAGAACAAAAACGCATCGTTTCTTTGGCATTGCGAATAGCTGCCACAAACGCGTTGACCTGTTCCGGCGGCTGTTGAACAATATAATAGGCCAGCTTGCGGGCTGTTTTAATGCCAATGCCGGGTAAACGACGAAATTGTTCAGTCAGTCTATCTATAGGCGTATCCATTAGAACATACCGGGAAGATGCATGCCGCCTGTAATTTTGCCCATTTCCTGTGCCATCATATCGTCTACTTTTTTACTTGCTTCGTTGACAGCAGCTACTACCAAATCTTCCAGCATTTCTGCATCTTCCGGATCAATGATGCTCGGATCGATATGGACGCTTTCTACATTTTTTTCACCATTCATTACCAACGTCAACGCACCGCCGCCGACAGTGGTTTCGACTGTGCGCTGTTTTAAATCTTCCTGCAGTTTTTTCATTTCTTTCTGCATTTTCTGTACTTTCTTCATCATACCTTGCATATTTCCACCAAACATATATACATCCTCCTGTATTATCTACTATTTTTAGTTTCTATATATATATTACAATCTCCCACTGTTTTGAGCAATGGTTCCAGCAAAGCTCTTTCTTCCTGCGACATATCTTCTACTGTTGCCGGCATCAGTTTGGATTCCTGCTGTGCAGGCGGTGCCGATGCAGCAGGCTGCTGCTGTACAGACAGTGAGCCGGCTTCATTTCCTATTTTTTCCGGAGATGAACCGTTTGCTGCCGGCACGTTTTCTTTTTTTTCAACAGGTTTTGATACATTGGCTTGAGAAACAGCGGTCTGATTGGTTATACCTTGTTTACTGTTTTTTTTTTCGTAAGCAGCCAGTTCTTCATCGCCTTCCAAATAGCCTGTCATATGGACAGTGCCTTCCAGAATGCTGGACAATGCTGCGTCAACAAATTTAAAATAATCTTCGCGATTGGCGCGCTTAACCATAAACGCCGTTTTAAAGGCGACAATGACCCGCCCTTCGCCGATATACACGAC
>ERZ808240.305-NODE-305-length-66963-cov-4.451291_pt1 | contig 66963 bp, 61 predicted proteins | sample MGYA00521084_ERZ808240 | MGnify/ENA primary metagenome ERZ808240 (study PRJEB31516, sample SAMN03275571) | gut metagenome | biome: mammalia-associated habitat; material: feces | host: Papio cynocephalus | place: Kenya | collected 2012-08-06 ...
TGCATTCCGCAAAATCAGCACCCTTGCAAGCAAGTAATTTTGCGTTCATTATATCATACACAATGAAAAACCATCTCTTATTTCAGCTTAAAGCTCTGCTTCAGCTTCACGCCCTTGTTATTATAAATTTCCAGCTTCGGGAAACTCAAAAGAAAAGCGATATCCGATGTATAACCATAATTTCTGGTATCAAACCGTTCGAATTCTTCTGATAATGCATCAAACAGCTCCTGCATATCTTCTATCTTATTATTCTGTTCTGACAGATACGCCGTGATAAAGCGTTCTACATTTTCCCGGTCATCGATCATCTCCAGATAATACCGTTCTCCGTCTTTATAGAACTGAATATCTTTTCCATTTTTCAGAATCAGTTCTTCCATACTTGTATAACCATAATTTCTGGTATCAAATTCTGTATGCAGCTTTGTAAGCTTATGTATCAGTCCTGCCAGTTCTGTACAGATGCCCGAAGCTCTTTCTTCTATTATAATGCGATATACATCGGATATAATCTCTGATAATGGTGTCAGACACTGTTCCGGTTCATACCCCTGCAAAATATCTATATAACAGAAACGATTGCATCTGCGGATAAATGCTTCGCTGTGTACGTTACTGCCAAATACCCGGATATCCTTGCCCTGCTCCTGTGCCTTTACAATTGCCGGCAGGATCGTATCATCATCCGTCACGATATCGATTCCTTCAATCTGCCGGTCAAATGCATGAGCGACCAATTCTGTTATAAAAGTGCAGCCGGCACGACTCCCCCGTTCTTCTGCTCCCATCAGACGAAATCCCAGCTTCTGCAGTTCTTCTTTCGAAGCCTTTGAAACATAGCCGCATTCCAGACGGTCAATCCGATCAGCCTGCATCATGATCTCTCTGCATACAAGCGGTGCATAAACAGTATCCACTGTATTACAATCATATATCAAAATTCGTTTCATGAATGACTCCTTTCTTCTGTCAGCACAAGCTGCATCAGAGTCTGGTGAATGTCAAAGGTCTGACACAACCGTTCCGCTTCTGCTCTTGCACGTTCCCGTTTCTCCTCTGATACCGGCTTCTTAACTGCCCGGATCAAAATATTTTTAGGCGAGTGTTCAATATCGATAAATTCCAGCAGATCTGTCTTATATCCACAGTATTCCAGCACACATCCGCGAATGGCATCGGTCATTAATGCTGCTGTCCGTTCTTTGATGATTCCATATTTAGTCAGTGCCGACAGCTCATCCGACCGGATCTGTTTGTTCAACTCATGCTGGCAGCATGGAACAGATAGGATGTATGTCGTATTCCAGCAGATCGCATTGTAGAGCGCATAGTCAGTCGCCGTGTCACAGGCATGCAAGGTCACTACCATATCAACCTTACGGTCTGTCCGATATCCATTAATATCTCCGATCTCAAACTTCAGATCCGTATATCCGCATTTTTCTGCGAGCTTATTACAATTCTTTATTACCTGTTCTTTCAGATCAAGCCCTGTGATATGTGCCGTCATATGACGGATCTCTACTATATAATAATATAAGAAGAAAGTCAGATAGGATTTGCCGCATCCAAAATCAATAATGTTGATCTCATCGTCTTTATAAGATTTCAGTACATCATCTACCATCTCGATAAAACGATTGATCTGGCGGAACTTATCATACATGGAGGGAACCACTCTTCCTTCCTTGGTAAATATTCCAAGCTCCCGGAACGCAGGAATGTCCAGCCCCTCATCCAGAATATATTTTTTTTTGCGATTGTTGCCTCCAACCGATATCGTCTTGTTCTCCGCCTGTCTGCGACTGACTGCCAGATTTCCCTTTTTTCCTGCTTTCACATCATAATCTGTCATCAGAGAAAATGCATTCATCTGCCTGAACTCTGCCGGGAAATGCATCGCAATATGCTCCGCCAGCCTTCCTTCTTCGATGTTCTCATGAAAGACCTGTGTCTGTGTATATTTCTCAAGCTGATATGCATTTCTGCCCTTTAATACTTTCCGGGCAAATACGATCTTCTTGTATTCTCCTTTCCCATTGCTCAGTACAACCTTATGTGGATGTGTCTCCACAATCTCTTTTATAATGTCCATTTGTTTCTCCATGTTTTCTACCTTATATCTATTTATAATTTTGTGAAACGCTACCCACGCAATGCTATACACAAAATTAACATTCTCATGCGCAAATAATTTTGCATTCATTAAATCCAAATTATCTCTTGCAATCATATATTTCTGTTTTGCTCTACTGCTGTGATTTTATCACCCCGACAGATATCGGTCAATTTGTTTTCCTTATATGCCGATTTCATTTTCTTTCTGTGCAGATTTCATCGTTGACTTGAAAACGACTGCACCTTATAATATAGTAGTTTTATACAAATATTTCAAATGAAACGAGGATATCGATTATGTGGATAGCCGATCACTGGCAGGATTATGAAGTAATAGATTGTTCAGATGGAGAAAAACTGGAACGATGGGGCAAATATATTCTCCTTCGTCCGGATCCACAGGTTCTGTGGTCAACTCCAAAAACAGATAAACGCTGGAAACAGTTAAATGGTCACTACCACCGCAGCAATAAGGGCGGCGGCGAATGGGAGTTCTTTAACCTCCCACAGCAATGGTCGATCCATTATAAAGATCTGACTTTTAACCTGAAACCATTCAGTTTCAAACACACCGGCCTATTTCCAGAGCAGGCAGCCAACTGGGACTGGTTCTCTGACCTGATCCGCTCATCAAAGAAAAATGAGATCAAGGTATTAAACCTTTTCGCTTATACTGGCGGTGCAACCTGTGCGGCAGCAAAAGCAGGTGCAGCAGTTACTCATGTTGACGCTTCTAAGGGCATGGTTACCTGGGCAAAGGAAAATGCAGTCTCATCCGGGCTTGGTGATGCTCCGATCCGCTGGATCGTAGATGACTGCGTAAAATTCGTAGAACGTGAGATCCGCCGTGGCAATCACTATGATGCGCTCATCATGGATCCGCCATCCTACGGCAGAGGTCCAAAAGGCGAAATCTGGAAGATCGAAGAAAAGATACACCCGTTTATCAAGCTGTGCAGCGAGCTGCTCTGCGATGATCCGCTTTTCTTCCTAGTCAATTCCTATACAACCGGTCTTGCACCAGCCGTTCTTACCTATATGATATCAACCGAGGTACAGTCTAAGTTCGGCGGTCACGTTATCTCCGACGAAGTAGGACTTCCGGTTACAGACTCCGGTCTGGTTCTGCCATGCGGCGCTGCCGGAAGATGGAGTAAATAAACAAATACGGGACAGGCATTAATTATCTAATAACTGTCCCGCATTTATTTTATATAGTCAGTTCTACCAGTTTCTCTCGTCCATATCCAGATATGTCTTGTGCGTTCCGACATATTTGTAGGCCGGACGGATAATCTTACCGGCATTTACCAGTTCTTCTATTCTATGTGCGCTCCATCCTGCGATTCTTGCGATCGCAAAGATCGGAGTAAACAGCTCGATCGGTATATCAAGCATACGATATACAAATCCACTGTAGAAATCGACATTTGCCGAGATAACGGAGTTTCGTTTCTTAGCAAGCAGTTCCATGGAGATCCGTTCAATATCCGTGTACAGCTTGAACTCCTCCTGCATACTCTTTTCTTCTGCAAGTCTTCCGGCATAACGCTTCAGAATCTTGGCTCTTGGATCTGATACCGTATAAACAGCATGTCCCATACCATAGATCAGACCGCTGTGGTCAAAGCCCTTCTTATCAAGCAGTCCCTGAAGATATTCACGGATCGCAGTTTCATCACTCCAGTCTTTTACATGAGCCTTCAGGTCATCCATCATCTGCTGAACCTTCAGGTTCGCACCACCATGCTTCGGTCCTTTTAAGGAGCCAAGAGAACCGGCAACGGTTGAATAGGTATCAGTTCCGGTTGATGATATAACATGAGTTGTAAATGTGGAGTTATTACCACCACCATGTTCCGAATGAAGCACCAGACAGATATCCAGTACCTGTGCCTCAAGCTCGGTATACTTCTTATCCGCACGGATCAGGCGGAGAAAATTCTCTGCTGTTGAAAGACCCGGTTTCGGATTGTGGATGATCAGGCTCTTATCCTGATAATAGTGCTTATAGCCCTGATAACCATATGCGGCGATCAGCGGAAACTGTGCGATCAGCTCCATGCTCTGACGAAGGACATTTCGGATGCTGATATCATCCGGGCAGTCATCGTATGAATATAAAGTTAATACACAACGCTGTAAGACATTCATCATATTCTTGCTTGGTGCTTTTAATATCACATCACGGGCAAATTTTCTTGGAAGCTCCCGGAATGTCTCCATCAATTCCTTGAATTTATTAAACTGAGTTCTGGTCGGCAGTTCACCGAATAAAAGCAGATAGATTGTCTCCTCAAAGCCGAACTTGCTTCCGTGAAATCCACGTTCCAGATCTTCGATATTATATCCCTGAATGTAGAGTCTTCCTTCCGCCGGAACCAGCTCACCATTCTGAACTGCAAAACCAGATACATCTGAAATCTCTGTCAGACCTGTTAAGACACCTTTTCCATTTGAATCACGAAGGCCTCTCTTAACATCATATGTAACATAGAGGTTCTGATCGATCATACCTGAATCATTGCAATAACCAACCAGTTCATCTAAAATTTTCTCGTACTCTGCACTTCCCTTTTCCAAACCTCTATCTCCTTTCGAATGATACATAAAGTATGGGCTTACTGCGCATTTTCATACCGGCAGGTAACGCGCCTGTCCGTATTATGTACATAAATTAAGCCAAGCTTAAGTTTATCAAACTTTCGCCTGGCTTGCAAGACTATTTCGCTGCCTGTAAAGCAGTCTCATCTATTTCTATTATATATTTTTCAAATGCATTTACAATCGTGGTATCCTGATATCTGGATTCCCGCACAAAATCTCTGCCATAATTAATATGCACATGCCCATGTACCAGATACTGTGGATGATAGTCCTCGATCAACGTACGAAAGCACTTGAATCCGGTATGACAAAGGTCTTCAGAATCATTGATCTGATACGCCGGGGCATGCGTGATCATAATATCAAATCCACGATGTTTTCTTATCTGCCTGCCCAGCTTGCGGACACGCTTCTCCATCGCTTTCTCGGTATACTGATGTGGTGCACCATTGTACTGATACTCCATGCAGCCGCCAAGACCAAGAATCCGTATTCCCTTATATACATAGATCTGATCGTCGATGCAGATACATCCATCCGGTGGCGTGTCTGCATAACAGGTATCGTGATTTCCATATACATACAGAACCGGAGCATGTGTAAATGTCGCAAGGAACGACAGATACTGCGGTGCCAGATCACCACAGGAAATGATCAGATCAATTCCTTCTAATTTTTTCTTATCAAAATAATCCCATAGGTATTTTGATTCTTCATCCGCCAGAACAAGAATCTTCATATCCGTATCTCCGTGTTTTCTTTTCTTTCCTACGAAACTGTACCCCGCCTGTTTCCATAAAGAAAACCCGCTCATCTACGTTCGTACTCCGAGTCTTAAGACCCGCATAGCCTTATTATACTATGTCTGTGGTTTTTTTCAATTCCAGATTTTCCGGCGTATTTACGCCCTGGAAAGTAACAACATCTCTGGCATCTTCTACCAGTTCATCCAGAGTCGGGATCGAACCAACGACGATATCCGCCAGCCAGTCCATCTTCATGATCTCTTCAGGACTCATCTCGCCATCTTCATCATTACGAACCACTCCATTCTGTGAATAGAGCTTGCCATAAAATGGATTTACCATACCATCCTTAATCAGACGTTTCATCAGCTTTACCAGTCTCGCTGTTCCAACCGGAAGATGGTTCGAACAGATCACATCAATCAACCCGGCAGACATACCCCACCAGTAATTCAGAACCTTTACTTTCTCATTCTTTTCTTCCAGCTTCCAGTTACCATCCAGAATCATCTGAACAATCTTTTCATAGAATACGCGCCAGTTGTAAAATGGCATTGCAAGGTTCGATATCTCGTCCTCATCGCAGGAATACAGACCGAATTCACGGGAGGCCGTAAGCGGTGTGATCATATCCTTATCGGATACATAAGAGATTCCCAACTCCTTAAACCGTTTCTTCGGATCGGAGTCTTTGACCTTTGACCACTCCAGATAAATCTTCGCTCTTGGATTTACAAGCTTTGCTCCCAGTGCAAATGCATTGATGTTCGCCGTCGTTCCATAGATCGGATAATCTGCTACATAACCGATCCTGCCATCCTCACAGAGTGAGCCTGCGATAATACCGGTTATAAACTTCGCCTCATACATTCTCGCATAATACGTTCTGACATGACTGGTCGATACATTTAACGAGCAGTTTAATATCTTAAGCTCCGGATATTTGATCGCAGCCTTTAATGACTCCGGAAGCATCTCCGGTCCGGTTGTAAATACAACGTCGAATTTGTCCTCTGCGATCTGTTCCAGACATTCTGCAAGCTTCGTATTATCATCCATATTCGGAAATGTATGTGTCTCAACCTGATCCTTAAACTTGCCTTCTACACCCATCCTTCCGAGATCATGGCTGTAGATCCATACAGAATTCTCAGGCTCTTTATCATAGACAAATGCAATCTTAAGCTTCTTCGGTACCGGCGTGATACTGAACAGTTTCTTCTTCGACTCTACCGGTTCCAGTTTGGGAACGATCGTCATATTCTTCTTCTGTGCACTTAAGATGATCTCATCCCAGACCTTATCCAGATTTGCCCTTACCTCGTCATATGACATATCCTGTAATGCCTTATATCCATATACATTTAAGAACACAAGCATGGCATCATCTACTGTGATCGGAAGACTATCGCTGCCGCTTTTCTGTCTGTACGCTGTCTCAAATGCAAGATGCGCCGAATTCAGATTCATACGATCATCATCCGTAAATTCACCGTCTGGTGCCAATCCTATATATTCCCTTAATTTGTCATATCCTCCAAGCTGTGTGAACCATATATAGTTGATACCTGTCTGCTTATGGAAATCTACAAATTCATAATAAATCTTATTTTCCAGTTCATCCGTCCGCTTTGGCAGCTTTCTAATTACCATTGCAGGAACAGAATCTGCGCCGAAATATTTCAGCACACTGACACGTTTATTTCCCTCTATGACATAGAATTTATTCATATATTCATATACTTTGATCGGATCGTGGATTCCTTCTTCTATATGAGAGTCACAGAGAGATGACCATTTATTTCCAAATTCAGAATTTGCATCTAGTATAGGCATGAAGTTACTTGCAAATGCTGTAGTACGGCCTTTGGTCGCTGTACCTACAACCCGATCAAGAGAAATGTGCTGTAAACCAAGATTTACTTCACCTGCAATATCGGAATTTGTGATCAGTTCATCCAGTACTGGCAGATATGGATATTCATTTTTGGAAAGTGCTGCCTGGTATCTTTTTTCACCAAGCTTCTGCGCTTTTACATAATCAGTTAATGACATGTTAAAAACCTCCTATCTGTGTCTAAATCAACCTGTTTTACTCATTGCTCCATCATTTTTCCGTTCAATATATATATACAACAAAAACCGAAAATTACCAGTAGTAAATCGGATTTTCATCTTTTTTACATCTTAAAATTTTTTATCCAGGTAAAGATTTGTATATTTTTAATAAAATGAATTGTGCATTTCTTACATTTTCACCTTGAAATTTAAAATAGCGTGTGTTAATATAGTATCAGAATAGTAAATAACATACAATCTTGAATATCAAATCGGTGTGTGTGAATACTTATAAATTAAAGGAGCCTGTTTCCTAACTTCTTACAGGCTCCTTTTCCTTGTCTATTTTATCTGCTCTGAAAGGTAATCGTAATCTCCGTACCTACATTTGGTGTACTGGTTATATCCAGCTTTGCATCATGCTGTGCAACGATATGCTTTACGATCGCAAGCCCCAGCCCGGTTCCGCCGGTTGACTTTGACCGACTCTTATCGACACGATAAAATCTCTGAAATACCAGTCCCAGATGCTCTTCCGGTATTCCTATTCCGGTATCCTTCACCTTCATAACAACAGAATGATCTTTCTCATATGTGTAAACCGTTACTTCTACGCTTCCATCCGGCTTATTATATCGGATCGCATTATCAGTCAGATTATATACCAATTCTTCCATCATCATCTTATTACCCATGATGTAACTTGGCTGACCCGAAAACTTCAATGTCACATTATGTTTTTCTGCTGAAAACATCAACATATCAACATTTGCTCTTGCGATTGAACACAGATCAATCCGTTCCATTGCCGGTGTGTTTTCCGATACATCAAGCTCTGACAAACGAATGATATCATTGATCAGAGTAAGCAGCCGATTCGAATTTCGATGGATTTCTGTCGCAAACCTCTGCACATCACCATCTGCCGCCATTCCATTCTCGATCAGTTCAGAATATCCAGAGATTGCTGTAAGCGGCGTCTTTAACTCATGGGATACATTTGCCGTAAATTCCTGCCGCATCTGTGCATTCTCCATAATATCATTATGCTGTTCCTTGATCGTATCAATCAATGGACGGATCTCTTTATATGCATCAACATCATCAACGCGATCCAGATCCTTCGCCATCTGCCGAATCGGACGGACAATACTCTTGGTCAAATATCTTGATATCAAAACCACAATAGCAACCAGTACCAGCATGATAATCGTCATACTTGGCAATCCCTTTAAGAATACACTGATTATACTGTTTGTCTCCTTTGACACGCGAAGTACGCATCCATTTGAAAGGCGAATTGCATAGTAAAATGTACTCATATTAATAGTCTGTGATATTCTGGTAGCATCTCCCTCACCATTTTTTAGAGCTGCTTTAATCTCCGGTCGGTCATTGTGCCTTTCCATAGTTGCAGGATCTACCATATTATCATATTTAACTGTTCCATCCGGTGCTACCAGCGTGACACGAAGCTCTGTATTCTTAATTTTTACATTATTAAGCTTACTGGTATCATCAAATAGCCCTGCACTTTTCAATGTCTGTGTATAATTTTCCAAATCACGCATGATCTCCTTTTTAAACAGATCATAGTAGACTGTCGTTGACAGCAACATCGTGCAAAGTATTGCAATCAGAGTCAGCGTTATAAAACGGCTGTTAATCTTACTGGATAATCGTTTGTCTTTTCTGCCTTTCTTATCCTTTATCTCTTTTTGTGCTTCCATAAAAATCTTATTCTTTCTGCTATGTGAATTTCTTTTGCTTAGTTTTCCTTTTATTCCATCTTATATCCGACATTACGAACTGTCTTAATCATGTTGCCGGCATCCCCAAGCTTCTGACGAAGCGTCTTAATATGCATATCAAGGGTTCGGGATTCACCTTCGTAATCCGTTCCCCACACATCCATCATGATCACTTCTCTTCGAAGTACGATTCCGGCGTTGATCATCAACAGCTTTAACAGTTCAAATTCCTTAAAGGTCAGTTCGCAAGGAACATCATTTACCTGTACAGTACGTTTCTCAGAATCAAGGGTTACATTCTTTAACCGAAGAATCTGATCCTCTTGAATGCTCTTGCTCCTGCGAAGCAGGGCTTTCACTCTGGAGATCAGTTCCATTACACCAAATGGTTTTGTCAGATAATCATCTGCTCCGATATCCAGACCTTTTACCTTATCAAGTTCCGTTGTCTTTGCTGTCACCAGAATGATCGGCACACGCACAGTCTCCGGACGTTCTCTTAATTTTCTAACAATCTCAAGTCCATCCTGATCCGGTAACATGATATCAAGCAGGATCAGATCTGGAATCTTCTCTGCAATTCTGGAAAAGAAGCTCTTTGCATTTACAAATCCTTCTGTTATATATCCCGTATTCTTTAAAGCAAACATTTCTATTTCCTGAATGTTCATATCATCTTCTACAATATAAATCAATGCCTGCATCTGCCGTTCCTCCTGTCTCTATTCTTTTCTATTTATTTATAATAATATACTTCTTCTTTATGGTCAAAAAATTTTACATTTGATCATAAAGAATATTTTTCCTTATACATACTGTACATAGCCTGAAACTCTACATTTGATTCCTGTTTGATCCGGTTCAGATATTCATGCGTATCAAAGCTGTCAGTTTTAGTCTGAAGCAGGGAAGCTGCTACATTCGAACAGTGATCTGCTACACGCTCGTAATTATTCAGAAGGTTCTCCAGCGCAATACCAAGCTCGATCGTACATTTTCCCTTTTGCAGACGTTTAATATGCTGCTTTTTGATCGTAGCATTCAAGCTGTTGATAACCTCCTCTAATGGCTCGATCCGTTTTGCAACCTCCATATCACCATCATTTAATGCCTTACAGGTCATACTCATAATCTCATAGACTGCATTTGAGTACAGATTTAATTCTGCCATTGCTTTATCCGAAAACATCATTTCTTCCTTATGCATTTTGGCATAGATCTCTGCGATTGCAAGTGCATGGTCAGAGATACGTTCCAGATCTCCGATACAATGAAGTCCATTGGATACACGCTTGCTGTCTTCCTCTGCCAATTCTTTTCCACTTACCTTTGCCAGATAAGTACCAAGTTCGTCTTCGTATTTGTCTACGATATCTTCCAGCGATTCCACACGTTTCCATTTCTCATCCGAATAATCCTTCATCAGTTCCAGCGAGTCATATAATGCCTCAGCTGAATAACCCGCCATCTGATTCATAACATCCATACTCTGCGCAACTGCAAATGCAGGCTGCTCTAAGAATCTGGCATCCAGATGCTTTAATGGTGCAAGTTCTGCAACTTCCTTTACAGGTTCTTCCTTATCACGGATCGTAAGAGTTGCCAGCTTTTCAAGGCCTTTTCCAAATGGGAGTAATACTATCGTTGTTAAAATATTAAATACACTATGAATCACTGCAATACCCGCCGGGCTTGCCACATCCTGTAATACTTCAAAATTTACAAATGCATTGATCGAATAGAACACGATCATAAACAAAGTCGTTCCTATCATATTAAAATACAGATGTACAAAAGCCGCACGTTTCGCATTTTTCTTTGCTCCGATACTGGATAATAATGCCGTTATACAAGTACCGATATTCTGTCCCATTATAATAGGAAGTGCTGTTCCATATGTAACTGCTCCTGTCATACAAAGTGCCTGTAAGATACCTACCGATGCTGATGAGCTTTGGATGATTGCTGTGAATAATGCTCCTACGATCATACCCAGCACAGGATTTGAGAACATCAGAAGAACATTTGCAAATTCGGGAACATTTGCAAGAGGAGCAACCGCCCCGCTCATTGCATCCATTCCATACATAAGGATCGTAAATCCCAAAAAGATCATACCAATATCATGTTTTTTCTCATTCTTAGAAAACATAAGAAATGCAATGCCGATAACTGCAAGGATCGGAGAAAATGATGATGGCTTTAACATCTGAATCCAGATACTGTCCCCCTGAATTCCCGACAAACTTAAGATCCATGAGGTGACCGTCGTACCGATATTTGCACCCATGATGATACCGACTGCCTGACGTAGCTTCATAATTCCCGAATTTACAAAACCTACGACCATAACGGTTGTGGCTGATGATGACTGAATAACCGCTGTTACTGCAGCTCCAAGCAATACCCCTTTAATCGGTGTCGAGGTCAGTTTTTCCAGAATACGCTCCATCTTACCACCCGCCGCCCGAGCCAGACCGTCTCCCATTACATTCATACCAAATAAAAACAATGCAAGTCCGCCAAACAGTGCAAGTACATCAAAAATACTCATAAAAAAATTCCTTCCTTTTTACATAAATTAAACATTTGTACCTTCGATCATCATCGTATAACAGGTATGTAAAAAGGAAAGGATTCCTATGTAAATTCCGTGTAAAATTTTGAGAATTGTTTTACATTTCACGTCATCCACGTTCAATGTTCTTCCTGTCTCTGTTCAAGATACATTCTGTCAGGATCATCGTTCTTCAAAATACATACTGTGCCGCCAATCAATCCTATCAGACAAATTCCGTATCCGGCCGATACCAGAATGCACTCTGCCATACTCCATGATGACATCAGTCCGATTCCTTTCAACATGACAGCTACAACCACAGCAATCATGCCCCAGGCTATGCTGTTTAACAACAAAAACATTTTTATCAAGTGCTGTTTACTTTTTCCCTTACCAGCATCTACTGTCATATTCCATATATGTCTCATGACAATCACCTCCTGATCCTGTAGCTCATAAGACTTTTAATTTCCGGAAATGTGTTCTCCTGTTATATAATATATGACCCATTCTGAAATATTCGTTGCATGATCTCCAATTCGCTCCAGATATTTTGCAACCATCAGAAGGTCTGTTTCCTGTTCACCTGCCTCTGCATTCTGATGAATCATTCCGATAAGTTCATTCTTCACTTTCAGGAACAGATCATCTACTACATCGTCTTGCGCGATGACTTTTTTGGCTTTTGTAAGATCCAAACTTACATAAGCATCTATGCTGTTAACCAACATAATCACACTCTCTTTTGCCATCTGCTTAATATGTTCCAGTTCTTTCACATATGGTTTGCCCGCCATCTGAATCGTAAGTTCAGAAATATCTGCTGCATGGTCTCCGATTCGTTCCATATCTGTCACCATTTTCAATGCAGATGAAACCTGTCGAAGGTCAGTTGCGACCGGCTGTTCCATTAAAAGAAGTTTGAAACACAGACTCTCAATATCCTTTTCCTGCTGATCGATCTGATCATCCCTGTGGATAACCTCCTGTGCCAGATCAACGTCTTGGTTCACAAGTGCTTTGATTGCTTTCTCGATCACGCCCTCAATCATGGTGCCCATCTCCACCATTTCATCATTGAGCTTTTTTAACTGTCTGTCATAATTTGTCCTCATTCTCTTTACTCCTTTTAGCCAAATCTTCCTGTGATATAATCTTCTGTTCTCTTATCCTGTGGTTTTGAGAACATCTTCTCTGTATCATCAAATTCGATCACCTGACCCAGTAAGAAAAATGCTGTCTTATCTGCAATACGGGTTGCCTGCTGCATATTATGTGTTACCATGATAATCGTATAATCATGTTTAAGCTCCATTGCAAGATCCTCAATCTTGGATGTTGAGATCGGATCAAGTGCGGATGTCGGTTCATCCATCAGTAAAACCTCCGGTTCTACCGCAAGTGCTCTGGCAATACAGAGACGCTGCTGTTGTCCGCCGGAAAGACCAAGTGCTGATTTCTTCAGTCGATCCTTCAATTCATCCCAGATTGCCGCCTGCTTGAGGGAGCATTCTACAATGTCATCCAGCTTTTCTTTATTATGAATGCCATGAGTTCTTGGTCCATAAGCGATATTGTCATATACACTCATTGGAAATGGGTTTGGATTCTGGAATACCATACCAACCCGTTTTCTTAACAGGTTCACATCCATTCCATCAAATATATCTTCACCGTCTAACTTCACATCACCTGTGATGATACAGTCTTCTACCAGATCATTCATTCTGTTTAAACACTTTAAGAATGTAGACTTACCACATCCAGAAGGTCCAATAAATGCTGTGATCTGCTTTTCCGGTATTTCCATATTTACATCTTTCAACGCATGGAACTTACCATAATGAAGATTCAGATTTTTTACATCAAATTTAATATTGCTCATCTATTTATCTCCGTTTATATCTATCTAACTAACTGTGTTATCTGTCCTTTTCCGTTTTCGCTGACATCTTTTTAGCGATCGCATCGGATGCGAAATTAATCAACACCACAAATATAAGAAGAATAACCGCTGTAGCATATGCCTGATCCGTATGAAGTCCTTCCTTAGAAAGGAGATACATATGTACAGATAATGTTCTTGTGGACGAGAATACATTTTTTGCAACTCTTGCCACACTACCTGCTGTATAGATCAGTGCTGCTGTCTCACCAACGATTCGTCCTGTTGCCAGAATGACACCGGATAAGATACCCGGTACTGCACTTGGAAGTACAACCTTAAATACCGTTCTAAGCTTTCCGGCACCCAGTCCAAAGCTTCCTTCTCTGTATGACTTTGGAACTGCAAGTAATGCTTCTTCTGTGGTTCGCATGATAACCGGAAGTACCATAATCGCCAGTGTAAACGCACCGGATAATAACGACAGACCCCACTTCATTTTTGTTGTAAATAATATCATTCCAAACAGACCATATACAATAGAAGGAATCCCTGTTAATGTCTCAGCCGTAATACGGACAATTCCAACCAGCTTATTCCCTGACTTAGCATATTCCACCAGATATATTGCTGCGAAAATACCTATTGGCCCTGCAATAATTAAAGATAGCAATGTCATATATATTGTATTGATCAATGCCGGAAGCATCGAACAGTTATCGGATGTATAATTCAAGCGAAACAAATCCGGTGTCAGATTCGGAATGCCCTTTACCAGAATGTAGATCAATATAAATGCGATACATACCAATGTCAGTACTGCCGCCAGATAGACCAGTAAACGAAGGATCAGTGAGCCAGGACATCTTTTATATTCTGCAAGCAAATTTCTTTTTCCCATTTAGTTCACCGTCTTTCTCTTTAAAATTGAAAACAGTAGGTTGATGATCAGAATGAATACAAACAATACAACACCTGTTGCGATCAATGCCTCTCTGTGAAGATCCTGTGCATATCCCATTTCCATAACGATATTCGACGTCAATGTTCTGACACCCTTCATCAGTCCTTCCGGCATACGAACCTGATTACCAGCTACCATGATAACCGCCATGGTTTCACCGATCGCACGACCAACACCTAAGATGATCGCTGCCATAATACCGGATTTTGCTGCCGGTATGACGGTAAGAAATACGCTTCGTTCATGTGTCGCTCCGAGCGCTAATGCACCCTGATAATATTTGTCAGGAACTGCACTGATCGAAGCTTCCGATACGCTGATGATTGTTGGAAGGATCATGATGCCAAGTAATACAGATGCAGTAAGCATTGTATTTCCATTCACTCCGAAGATCTGTCTGACTGCCGGAACAAGTACACACATTCCGAAGAAACCATAGACAACAGAAGGGATTCCTGCCATCAGATTGATAAATGGTTTAATGATCTTATATGCTCTTGTCGGACAAAACTTTGATAAAAATATCGCTGTCAGAAGTCCGATCGGTACACCGATCACGATTGCTCCTGCTGTAACATAGATGCTTCCGAGAATGAACGGAAGGATTCCAAAGTAATTATTAGTCGGCCGCCAGACTTTACCAAAAAGGAAATCAGTCAGACCGATTTCCTTCATGGCTGGGATACCGCTTGCAAACAAGAACACACAGATCAATAAAACTGCTGCTATTGATACGAAAGCTGCTAACAGAAATATGATATGCATGAATATTTCTTTAAACTTTTGCATAGCGGACACTCCTTATTTAACATCTGCCCAGGTTTTTGCCTCTCCTGTAAAGATTGATTTTACCTGATCAATGGAATAATCTGTTGCAGGGTTATTCTTATTTACAATAACTGCAATACCATCCATGGCAATTACAGTTGCCGTAAGTCCTTCACCTGTCTCGCTGTCTTTCAACTCTCTGGATGCCATACCGATATCACATGTACCATCTGCTGCCGCTGTGATACCTGTAGTTGAATCTGATTCCTGAAGTTCAATATCTGCACCACTGTTAATTGCTTTATACGCCTCTGTCAGTTTTTCCATAACAGGTGTTACAGATGATGATCCGGCGATTACGATCTTACCAGTTGCACCTGATGACTTGAACGCTCCTGAATTTGCAATTTCAATGTAGCCGTTGCCTGATACGATCTTCTGTCCATCTTCACTCATAACATAGTTGATGAAATCCTGTGCTACATCACTTACCTGACCCTTAGTTACAATATTGAAAGGTCTTGATAACGTATATGTTCCGTTATTAATGTTATCTGCTGTTGCTTCAACGCCGCCGATCTTAACTGCCTTTACGGTATCGTTTAATGCTCCCAGTGAAATGTAACCGATGGAATAATCATCACCTGCTACTGTTGTCAGAACTACTTCAGTGCTGTTTGCTGTAATAGCATCTGTTGTTGTCTTATCAACCTTATTTCCATCTGCATCCTTTTCTTCTACTCCGGTCAGCTCTACGAATGCTCCTCTTGTACCTGAGCCTTCCTCTCTGGATACAACTGAAATCTCCTGTGATGTATCAAAGCTTCCGCCCTTTGAATCTGAACCACCATCATTGTTCTTATTTCCGCATCCTGCAAGACATCCTGCTGCAAGTGCTGCACTTAATGTTAACGCTAAAATCTTATTTCCTTTTTTCATTTTAATTTTCCTCCAATTGACTCTCTGGACTCAGAATCGTTCATCTTTCTGATCCTTTATAATATGTAAATTGCGAAACCGGATCGCGCGCCCTTTTCCGGATCGCAGGATTATCATACGGCATCTATGTAAAATACATCACCATCTCAAAGTAAAGGGAAAGTAAAAACTTTGTGTAAATGGGAGAAATGTAAAATTATGAAGAAAAGCACTTTATGAGTTTGTATGGAAAATAAAAAATTTTCATGTTACTATGAACAACAGATGAAATTTCGTTTTTGAAAGGATAAAGGAAAGAACAATATGGATATCATCGGACATGTATATACAGATTTTCAGGAAAAATTCGGGATTCCCAGACAGAGTGGTCTGGTGGATGAACTGACCGGTACGGTCGTCTTTCTGCCGGAATACCGACAGCCGGAAGCCTTCCGAGGATTGGAGGATTTCTCCCACATCTGGATTCTGTGGGAATTCCACAAAGCCAAACGGGAGAACTGGAGTGCAACAGTAAAGCCGCCAAAACTTGGCGGCAATAAAAGAATGGGCGTATTCGCGACCCGGTCGCCATTCCGCCCCAATAATATCGGTCTGTCTTCTGTTAAGCTGACAGGAATTGAATACACCGATGACTATGGTCCGATCCTGCATATCTCCGGCATAGATCTGCTAAACGGCACACCGGTATATGATATCAAACCTTATATTCCATATACGGACTGCCATCCGGATGCTGCCGGCGGTTTCACCGAAACTATTAACACCGGAAAATTAAATGTCATCTTTCCGCCGGAGCTTCTTGCAATGATCCCAGAATCAAAGCGTCCATCTCTGATCGGTATTCTTGCAGAAGATCCACGCCCCGGCTACCAGCACGATCCCGACCGTAGATACGGCGTCGCCTTCGCAGGCTTCGACGTACGCTTCCACATCAACGGCAGCGTCCTCACGGTGTGTGAGGTGGTGGCTGTACAGTGACATTTTCAGAGGGGCATATCTATTATTCCGCAAGACACTCTCGTTCTATCAATCACCATGTAGCAGTACATAGGGTAGCAAAATACGCTACCTAAGTACTGACATTCGGACAGGCTTGCTTCATAATAGTATGCCCCATCTGAAAATTGATACTGGATAGCCACACTCAGCTTCGTATAATCATAATGCCTGTATATATATTTTATGCAGCAGACCTATCCGGAACGTCGGTCCTTAACGAATCACCGTAAGGTGAGGAGTTTAGTACCGCTACGTGATAACTGAGACCTTAGCGAGGCTTTGCCGAGGTTAGTTCGAAGTTATACAGAGTAGGATAGAACGAAAGTGTTCTGCGAAATAAAGATATATATGCAGGCATTAGTGATTATGCGAAGCGTACGGCTCTAATGTTCGTGTTCAGGTACAACAGCGAAGAATATGAGGTCTTCGGTGCCTTCATTTGACAGGCTGTGGGTTGCACCCTGCGGACAATAATGGCAGTCGCCCGGATACAGCTTCTCTTTGGTATCCTCATACTCCATCGTTCCGACACCGGAAAGTACATAGATGATTTCACTGTTTGTCTCATGTGTATGTGTTCCGATCGATGAACCCGGCACAAGTCTGCCCTTCATGATCTTGTTATTCATATCCTGAAACATATGCACATGGAATGTTCCTTCTCCACCTTTAAAATTCTCGATCGCAGATTCTGCGATTGCATCAAATGATATCTTCATGCGATTCCTCCTTATATATTTCTCTTATTTATCTTGTATAGTTCTTCTATAACTTATTGCAAATAAAATTTTGTGTAATTTTTTAAACTGCATTCAGTTTTTTAATGTACTCCAATATTAACATCCACGCATTCTTTATTCGATACTCTCGATCAGTCTTTTGACCGCTTCCTCTATATGCTCCGGCACAATACCGGAATAATTAATGACCAGTGTATGATATCTTGCATTTTCAACATTTCTATAATACTGACTGAGAAATGAAATATGAATATCTCTTGCTTCTGCGTTATTTCGCAGCCGCTCATCACTGTAATTTGTATCAATCTCCAACAGGAAATGCAGACCTGAATTTTCTTCACGGATACGGATCTTGTCCGGATTCATATATTTTTTAATGCAGGCAAGCACCAGATCCCGCTGCTCCCTGTAATAATTACGCATCCGATTGATGTGTTTTTCCAGACATCCCTCAGTGATAAATCTCGCAAGTGTATACTGCTCAATATTTGATACCGTGCATGCATAGAAACTGAGCATCTCGTCATACCGCTGCATCAGGCTCTTCGGAAGAACCATATAACTGATACGGATCGTCGAAGAAAGGCTCTTTGAAAATGTATTGATATAGATTACTTTTTCCCCTACGTCGATACTTTCAAGTGTCGGAACAGGCTTCCCCACCAGTCGAAATTCACTGTCATATTCATCTTCAATGATATAGCGGTTGTCCTTCCTTGACGCCCACGATAACAATTCATATCTTCTGCTGACAGGCGTTACCAGTCCGGTCGGGAAATGATGCGCCGGTGAAATATGAAGTACATCTGCACCAGATTCTTCCAATGCAGCCATATTGATTCCATTTTCATCCATTGCCACAAATTTACAGCTCACATTCTGTGCCTGATAAATTCTCGATATCTTCTGATATCCCGGATCTTCGACTGCGTAACATTTGTCATAGCCAAGGAGCTGAATGATCAGCCCATAGAGATATTCCGTTCCGGCTCCAATGATAACCTGCTCCGGCTTTACATCCATACCACGAAACTGATACAGATAGCCTGCTATCGCACTTCGCAGCTCATAGACCCCTTTAGACGGTGATCTGGACATGAGTTCTTTGCTGTTTTCCGCCATGACTTCTTTTAAAAGCTTCGACCAGATGCTGAATGGAAACGCATCCTCTACTGTCGAGTTACTGGCAAAATCTGCAAAATATGTTTTCTTTTCTTCCGGCTTCTCAAACTGCTTTGCCGGCCGTTCCGGCAGCGGTTCCATCAGATCTGCCGAGATATCCGTAACATAGTAACCGCTTTTCGGAATCGAATATATATATCCTTCGGCAACCAACTGACTGTATGCATTTTCTACGGTAATCGTGCTGACATTCAGATTTTTTGCAAGCAGACGCTTCGATGGCAGACGTTCCCCTGCTACCAGCTTCTTAGATAAAATATCTGCTTTGATCTGCTTGTACAGATATTCATATAATGTATCTGTTCCTCGATTTTCCAATGCATATGTCAGCATAACAAGCCGCCCTTCACATTATTTCTGCCAGCATCACAAGCCACCTTGCGATACCATAGTTATAAAATATTATATGTTGGAAGAAAGCATTATGCAAGTTTTTTACACTCTGTAGATAGACAAAAACTCGATGATATCTCGTCCGACGGCGTATATATGTCAACGAAATTGTGAAGCAATTGAGAATTGTGTAATTGGATAGATGGATAGGGTAAAAAGCTATAAAAAAATGGCGGAAATACCAACAATGATATTTCCGCCGTTTTACAACTCCGAATATCCTATCCAGAGCTACTTTGTATTCATAGTATATGTTTTTGAACCAAGTTTTATGAAATATAAAAAGGAACTCACCCAGAGCCCCTTTCCTTTGAATAAGTAATAATATCTTTCTCACTCCGAAAAAAGGCTTCTTTGTACTTATATAATACGAGGGCAGTTACTCTTGTCAATACATATTTTCATCTTTGTAATGTGTTCTGTCAGGGAAATATCATTTGACAATTCAAGAATTTTTCTTAGTTCAGCGAGTTCATCTTGTGCTATATTGCGTTCTTCTTTTATTCTTGAAATATATTCTAATTTATCATCCAATTGTTTATTTAAATCAGAGTAATATCCCATAAGATCAACTGTTTTAGCAATTGCTTCATCATTTTTTTCATATCTGTTTTTGGCAAAGAGCCTACAAGATCACCTAATCTTGCTTTGCTAACACACATCATGTTGGATGTGTTTGCCTGACCATCGAGAATAATATTACCTGCTGCATCTGTCTGCGGTGTAATATTGGCTACACAAGGTAATGTGCTGGTATCATGTGTGATCGGAATTACAATAGTATTACCAGAACGGGAGTTAGCAACATCATTTTGAATAATAACAGCCGGTCTCTCTTTTTGCATTTCACTTCCAATTCCACAGCCGAAATTGCAACGATATACTTGTCCTCTCTTTATAGCTCTGGAACGAGCATTTTTTGCAGTAGAATCTAAATATAATTTGGTTTTTAGCCATTCCAACATTTTTTGAACCTGTCCAAGTTCAATCTTCATTGGCATCCCTCCCTTTTATTATTTTGATGTTTAAAAAACATCTTTTGATACATTTCTATATATTCCAACAAATCTCTTTGTAATAAATTCAAACATTCAATTTAACATTCTGTTCGATATAGTGTAATTGATTTTATTGTAGAAATCAAGCTAATAGCCATCCCAGTTACTAATTCTGTAAAAATATTTGCAAATATAGATGATAGAGGATCATTCATCTCCATATATTTTTTATCCATTCAATAAAATGTTTTAACCTATAGATCACAAAAAACGGTATTCATTATCGTACAGTCAACCTGCTCAATAATAAATACCGTTATCTTATTGTTTACTTTTATCGTCTTTATTTGATCATGTCTAAGAACATCTGATGGATACGAGTATCATCGGAAAGTTCCGGGTGGAATGCCAGTGCGAGCTGGTTCTGGTATTTTACCGCTACGATGTGACCATCTACCTCAGCTAATACCTCAACGCCCGGCTTTACGCTCTCGATATATGGTGCACGGATAAATTCCATCGGATATACTCCAAGACCTTTGATCTCTCCATCATAATGAAAGCTTCCAAGCTGTCTGCCATATGCATTTCTCCTTACGCAGACCGGAAGTGTCGCAAAATGACGTTTGTCATCATTTGACAGCTCTTCTGCAAGAAGAATCAGTCCCGCACAGGTTGCAAGAACCGGCATGCCCTGTTCGATCTTTTCTTTTAATGCATCATACATATCAAGCTCTTTTAACAGCTTACCCTGAACGGTGCTTTCGCCGCCCGGCAAAACAATACCGTCAAAGTCCTGTTCCAGATCACTTTTCTGTCTGAGTTCTATTGTTTCTGCTCCAAGGCTCTTTAACATTTTCTCATGCTCGATAAATGCGCCCTGAACCGCTAATACTGCTATCTTCATCGTGCCTGTTCATCCTTTCGCTTATGCCGATCATCCATCATTACGATATCCGCATCTATTTGTCTGTCTGATATTTTACTTACCACGCTCAGCCATGAGAAGTTCGATTTCGTTCTCATTGATACCAACCATAGCCTCGCCAAGATCTTCTGATAATTCAGCGATCAGCTTTGCATCTGTGAAGTTTGTAACAGCCTTAACGATAGCATTTGCACGCTTCTCTGGATTTCCTGATTTGAAGATACCTGATCCAACGAATACACCTTCAGCACCAAGCTGCATCATAAGAGCTGCATCTGCTGGTGTAGCAACACCACCTGCTGCGAAGTTTACAACTGGAAGGCGCTTATGCTCATGTACATATAATACAAGGTCATATGGAACCTGAAGAACCTTTGCTGCGTCGTATAATTCATCTTCACGCATAGAGGAAATACGTGCGATCTCACTGTTCATCATTCTCATATGTCTTACAGCCTGAACAACATCACCTGTACCAGGTTCACCCTTTGTACGGATCATGGATGCACCTTCATTGATTCTACGAAGTGCCTCGCCGAGATCCTTGGCACCACATACAAATGGTACTTTGAACTTTGTCTTATCAATATGATATACATCATCAGCAGGTGAAAGAACTTCACTCTCATCGATGTAATCGATCTCGATTGCTTCAAGAAGCTGAGCTTCTACAAAATGTCCGATACGGCACTTTGCCATAACAGGAATAGATACTGCATCCTGAATTCCCTTGATCATCTTAGGATCACTCATTCTTGATACACCACCTGCTGCTCTGATATCAGCAGGAATACGCTCCAGTGCCATAACTGCACAAGCACCTGCTGCCTCAGCGATCTTTGCCTGCTCTGGTGTTGTTACATCCATGATAACGCCACCCTTTAACATCTGTGCCAGCTCTTTGTTTAATTCATACTGTCTGTTTGCCATAATCGTAACTCCTTTTTTTATTTGATGTGTGTATTTATCTGTAACATATTCATCCTTGAATATCACTACTCAAAATCACGAACAGATTCACTACAAACCTGCTAGGATTTATTATAAATTCAACTGACCATATTGAAATATTCAATTTTAAAATTTTCATCATGGTCAAACTGACCATATCAATATATCATACATGCAAATACCAGATGTCAGATTATGTAAACTGCTCCCTCAGACAGATCACCGTATTGTATAATAAACAAAATAGCAGGAAAAATGTTGCGAAAATGCCTGCGTTTCGATGGTTTTGTGCCGGGATGGAGGACACAACGATTTTACCGTGTCCGAAATCCCGTGCAAATAAAAACCAATCGAAACAAGGGTAGCTCCGTGTGTTTTACATACGATACGGTCGTGCTTTCAGTTATATATTATTCGTCAGTCCTAACCAAGGCGCAGCATCGCGTCAATGCTCTTTCTTGCCTTCTGCATTGTCTCATCACTCAGCGAAATACTCTCGCCTTCGCCATTTACCACGCAGTTATAGACATCACCAAGTGTCGTCATCTTCATATTGTGGCATACACAATCCTTAGACAATGCATAAAAACGCTTCTCAGGATGTGCCAGCTGAAGATGCGACACGATACTGTTCTCTGTACCAATAATGAATTCCTTTGCATCACTCTTTGCTGCATAAGCCATAATACCGGTTGTACTTCCGGCGTAATCTGCAAGCTCCGTTACTTCCTTTAAGCACTCAGGATGTACCAGCAGCAATGCATTTGGATGAGCTGCTTTTGCTTTCTCTACATCCTTTACGGTTACTCTGACATGTGTTGGGCATCCACCTGATACCAGCTTAATATTCTTTTCCGGTACCTGCTTTTTTACCCATGAACCAAGATTACAGTCAGGAATAAATAAAATATCCTTTTCCGGCATATTCTTCACGATCTTTACTGCGGAAGAAGAAGTAACACAGACATCACTCAATGTCTTTACTTCCGTTGTAGTATTTACATAAGCTACAACTGTATAACCCGGATTCTTCTCACGAAGGGCAGCTAACAGATCATAGTCGATCTGATCAGCCATCGGACATCCGGCATCCGGCTCCGGCAGATATACTGTCTTTTCCGGTGATAACAGTTTTACTGTCTCTGCCATAAAACGCACACCACACATAATCATGGTCTTTTGAGGTGCTTCCGCTGCTCTCTGTGCAAGACCGAAGGAATCTCCTACATAGTCAGCTACTTCCCAGATATCATGACTCTGGTAGGCATGTGCAAGAATACAGACATCCTTTTCCTTCTTTATTCTCATTATTTCATCCTGCATCTCTTTTATATTCATGACAATTTTCTCCTTTGTCTGTTGTGATTTCGTTTTCTGTTATGCAATGCACAGTAAGTATACCGCATATTGAGAAAGATTACCATCTATTTCAACACAAAAAAGCCGGAAAGCATTTAATTTATTGACTTTCTAACCGCGATATGTCACAATTTGTATCAATGAAAAAAAGAGCCATAGTTCTATGGAGAAATATAAATCAGAAAGGTTGAATACTATGAATAAAGCTCTTGTATTATTGTTTTTATTTTTTATCGGAAGTCTGATCGGATGGGGGATCGAATTGTTCTTCCGCAGATTCTGTTCACCAAAAGGACGAACAACAAAGAAATGGGTAAATCCCGGCTTTCTGGTCGGTCCTTACCTTCCGCTATACGGATCAGGACTATGTGTCTTGTATCTGTTAGCATCTATTAACCTGTCATTTCTGGATGAGCATCCAATCATTGAGAAGATTGTTTTATTTGTATTCATGGCGATCGCTATGACTGTGATCGAATACATCACCGGATTGATCTTCATTAAGGGAATGAATGTAAAACTCTGGGACTACACAGACCGATGGGGCAACATTCAGGGAATTATCTGTCCGTTATTTTCATTCTTCTGGGCAGTTCTTGGTGCGATCTATTACCTGCTGATCCATCCACATGTTTTATCCGCACTTGACTGGTTATCCAGAAACCTTGCGTTTTCATTCTTTATCGGATTCTTCTACGGCGTGTTCCTGATCGATATTGTTTACTCCTTCAATCTTATCGTCAAGATCCGCAAGCTGGCTGACGAATATCAGATTGTCGTTAAGATCGACGAACTCAAACAGCATCTGTTAGAGGAAGCTGAACTCCGTAAGGAAAAATCACATTTCTTCCTTGCTATGAGAAATGCACGGCCACTCCGTGAGATCTTTGAAGATTCGTTAGAGAAATACTCTATTAAGAAGATTCTGAAAGAAAAGAAGAAGAAATAACGCACAAACGAGTTTCATATAAAAAAGAAACAGCATGCACAGCATCTGACTATGAAGAAACCATAGCATAGACGACTGATTTTCGACGCTCCGATGCTGGAACAGAGGGCACAACGATTTTATCGTGCCCGGCGTTCCATGCAGATCGGAGATAAGTCGAAAAGAAGGAATTCATGCGTGTTTCTCATAGTCAGATGCTGCACAGGCTGTTTCTTTTTTAGCGTCAAGCTTTCTTCTCCCCCACAGGAATCTGTGCGAAGATAATTGCAATAAAGATCAACAGGCAGCCAAGTAGCTGGCGGACGGTCAACACCTCACCAAGGATTCCCCAGCCGGCAAGTACTGAAAATACAGATTCCAGACTCATGATCATCGATGCCAGTGTCGGATTCAGTCCATTCTGTGCAACGATCTGTAAAGTATAACCTACGCCGCTTGACATCACACCGGCATACAGAATTGCGATCCATGCATTCCATGACTGCAACTGTGGAAGCCATGCTGCGATCCCTGCCACAGAATGTCCCATCTCAGAAAAGAACATCGGAAATGCGCTGAGCACCCCGGCAACCAGGAACTGGATGCAGGACATCCGAACACCATCAACCAATGGTGAAAAATGATCGATCACCAGAATATGGATAGCAAACAATAATGCGCATAATAATACGATCAGATCACTGTTCTGAAATGATAACGAACCTGATGTCATACATAAGAGATAAAGTCCCACAATCGTGATCACCATTCCAAGCCAGATATTCCATCCACATTTTTTCTTTAGGAACAATCCAAGAATCGGAACAAGCAGAATATAACAGGCAGTCAGGAAACCGGCTTTTCCTGCCGGAGTACCATAATAGATACCAAGCTGCTGTGCTGAGCTTGCAAAAAACAATGCCGTTCCACAGCACAGACCACCGATCCATAACCGCTTCCGTTCTGCGGCTGTCTTTGGTTTCTTATCACTTGGATTAATCTTATCAACGAATTTGATCACCGGAAGAAGAACGACACTTCCGATCAGATTACGGATACAATTAAATGAAAACGGTCCGACTGCATCACCGCCCTGACTCTGTGCCACAAAGGCAGTTCCCCAGATAAATGCCGTAAGAACTAACAGTAGTGAATTTCTGATTTGTCTGCTTTTCATTTGTATCTCCTCTTCCTATCTTATTTATTGTCAAACAATTACATTATTCCTTTGAATCATTTTCTGTACAGGTATTTTTCCTGTCGTACTCATCCAGAAAATAATGCTTCTCTCCATGCTGCTTCCATGCAACAACGGTATCCAGATTTACATTTTCCACGCTCTTGAAAATATTACCTTCCACATAAGGATTTACCTGCTTTAAAGTCTGGATCAACTCTTTAATCTCAACACGCTTCGAACGGTTCTCGTTGTTACAAGTCGTACAGGTATCCGTGAATTTACATGCGCACTGGATAAAATGCAGACCATTATAGTCTCTCCATGCCTTGATATCATCCTCACGCACCAGATACAACGGGCGGATCAGTTCCATCCCTTCAAAGTTCGTGCTGTGAAGCTTCGGCATCATCGTCTGCACCTGTGCTCCATACAGCATCCCCATCAATATGGTTTCAATTACATCATCATAGTGATGACCAAGCGCGATCTTATTACAGCCAAGCTCCTGCGCAAAATGATACAAATGTCCTCGTCTCATTCGTGCACACAGATAACATGGTGACTTCTCTACCGTAAACACCGATTCAAATATATCCGATTCGAATATCGTAATCGGTATATTCAGACTTTTTGCATTTTCTTCTATAACCTTCCGGTTCGCCTCACTGTACCCCGGGTCCATAACCAGAAACTTAACTTCAAATTCAAATTTGTTGTGCAGCTTCAATTCCTGAAAACATTTCGCCATCAGCATAGAATCCTTACCACCGGAAATGCAGACTGCGATCTTATCTCCCGGCTTCACCAGCTCATATGTGTTGATCGCCTTGGTGAACTTCGACCATATGCTTTTCTTGAATTTCTTACGCAGGCTCAGTTCAACATCCTTCGCCTTGTCCTGCTCCTCCGGTTTGCTCATAACATCCAACAGCCATGCAGCATAACCACCTTCCAGACTCTCCGCCTGATATCCTTTTTCTTTCAAATGCTCCGCTACGTCAATGCTGACTACACCTCTCGCACAGAAAATAACAAGCAGCTTGTCCTTGTCCACCTCGCTGCTTGTCTCTATTTCTTCCTCTGAAACCGCAACCGCATCCGGTACTGCTCCATGAGATATCTCAATGGCATCCCGGATATCGATCAACTGGTAACTGTCTTTATCTCGATTCTTTAATTCCGCTATTGTAATGCTCATATGCACGCTGCCTTTCCTCTTTGCACAAATCTTTTACCACTTCACCTGCAATGATCAGTCCTGCTACAGACGGTACAAATGCCACACTGCCCGGAATATCTCTCCGCTCTGTACATTTGTGCTGTGCCCCCGGCGGGCAGATACAATGTGTTCTGCAGCTGATTGACATATCCTCTAGTGGTCTTACCGGCTGTTCTTCCGAATATACAACTTTTAACTTTTTCACGCCTCGCTTCTTAAGTTCCCGGCGCATAACCTTTGCAAGCGGACATACTTTTGTCTTATAAATATCTGCTACCTGAAACATACTGCCATCCAGCTTGTTTCCGGCACCCATACTGCTGATGATCGGCACTCCTTTTTTCTGTGACTGAAGCACCAGCTCGATCTTAGCCGTAACCGTATCTACAGCATCTACAACATAATCATAGGAGTCAAATGGAAATTCATCTGCATTTTCCGGCAGGAAAAAGCATTTGTGCATCTCGACCTTAGCATCCGGATTTATGTCCAGAATCCGTTCCTTCATAACATCTGTTTTATATTTCCCCACAGACTTTCTGGTGGCAATGATCTGGCGGTTCAGATTTGTCAGGCATACCTTGTCATCGTCGATCAGATCAAATGAACCGACACCGCTCCGTGCCAGAGCCTCACACACATATCCGCCAACGCCTCCAACGCCGAATACCGCTACTTTTGAATTTGCCAATTTGTCCATTGCTTCTTTACCAAGCAATAATTCTGTCCGGGAAAACTGTGTTAACATGTCTATCTCTCCTAAATAACCTACTAAAATGCTAGGCAAAATTATAGGACCTGAAAAGGTGCTTTGTCAATGATTTTCCGGCAAAAAGGACTGGTATTATACCACGTCATATAATACCAGTCCTGCTTACATTAACTATTTTCTTATTATTTAATCTTCCACGTCTTTACATATCCGATGGATTTCTTTTTCAACTGTTTCTTTAAAGCTGTCTTTGCTGCCTTTGTGCCTTTCACTGTAATGGATGCCTTCTTATTAATACCCTTGAATGCATTCTTACTGATGGTCTTAAGCTTTCCTGCTGTAACAGTGATCTTCTTCAGGTTCTTGTAGCCAGAGAATGCTTCTTTACCGATCTTCGTCACATTGCTTCCGATCGTAACTGTCATCAGCTTCTTATTGCCCTTGAATGCTTTATCCGAAATTGCAGTTACTTTATAGGTTACACTATTCACCTTTACAGTAGATGGAATTGTAAGATTCTTGGCTTTATTATCGGTAAACTTCGTAACTGTAACGGTCGGATTCTTCCTGGAAGATGAGGTTACTTTTACTTTAATTTTCTTAGATGAAACAGTTAATGTTGTGCCTTTCTTCGCCGGTCCAGGCATTAATTTGATTGATATGTTATGCTCTTTTGCATATTTGTATGAAAAAGAATCTTTGTTGCAAATTATACTTCCCAGACTTATGTTCCCAACAGAATCAGTGAAATTATGGTAGCCTATACTTGTTACACTATCCGGTATTTGTTATACTGGCTAAATTTTTACATCCCTCAAATGCACATGTTTCTATACCTGTCAAGTTCTCCGGCAATGTTATGCTGCTCAGTTTTTTACAATAACTAAACGCATACATATCTATCGTTGTTATACCCTCCGGTAACGTTATACTGACTAAACCAACACAATTTTCAAATGCTCTGCATCCTATCCGTACTACTTTGTTCCGGCAATCTTTTCCGGAATCACAAGTTCCGTCTTACTCCCTCTATAACCGGTAATTACAATTCCATATCCATACTCTTCATAGGTAAAGCCATTGTATGTTTTTTCCTTTGCCGCCTGTGCAGTCATACCGATTCCACCACACAGCAATACACATAAAACCAATCCCAAGCCCGCATAGATCAGACTTCTTAACTTCTTTTGCATCATTTTCATTCATCTCTCCTTTTCTTTTTACACGCTATGCCTTCTATAAGTTACATCGCTTTTTCCTCATATTTATGCTAATTTCCCCGATGTCTCTAAAAAAGCATAAACATTATAAAAAAACGGCTGTCAATAGTACACAGAATTTTTCTCATTTTTTGTTTATATAGTTGAATTTCACCTATAAAAAATCCAGATACAGCATCTCTGCCATATCTGGACTTCTACAAAAATATACACCTTATCTGTGCTGACTGCACTCTTATCTTGATCTATTTATAACACCATCAACAAAGTTCCCAGTCCGATCAGTACACAGCCAATGATCGACTTCATCGTGAATTCTTCGTGCAGGAATACAAATGCAAGAATCAATGTAATAACAACACTCAATTTATCGATTGGCACTACCTTGGATGCATTTCCCATCTGAAGTGCTTTATAATAGCACAACCACGATGCTCCAGTTGCAAGTCCTGATAAGATCAGGAACAGCCAGCTTTTCTTTCCGATCGCGCTGATTCCTGACTGTGTATGTGTCAGAAAAACCATGCCCCATGACATCACAAGCACAACTGCTGTTCGGATCGCTGTTGCAAGATTCGAATTTACTCCGTCAATACCAACCTTTGCAAGAATTGATGTCAATGCCGCAAATACAGATGACAACAATGCAAATACAAACCACATATAAATCCTTCTTTCCTTATTGTATTTTACATGTTTGCAAAGCTGCTATAATTACAGAACCTGCAACCATCTTTTCTTAATGAATCGTATCACTCATTTATTCAGTATAAGCATCATCATCCCGATAATCAAGATATTCTATAAACCTTTTAACTGCTGCCGAAGCTGTCTTCCGATTCTTCATCGCCAATCCTATCATCCGGTATGCCGGATAGTCAAATGGTTTCACTACGACATGATACGGTATCCGTCTCAGAATCAACCGTGGAAGAATACTGATTCCTAGTCCCTGTTCCACCATAGACATAACCGCATAATCATCCCACGTCGTAAATCTCACATCCGGCTTGATCTTATGCTTTGCAAATACTTCCGCAATCTCTGCTTTGCCACCTTTTTCAAGCAGCATAAAAGGTTCATCTGCAAACACCTGAACAGGAAATGTCTCTGCTCCTGCAAGTGGATGATCCTCTGGAATGACCGCCATCAATTCATCCTGCTCAAGCTCGATCACATCAAATTCCGGTCGTGTCGGAAGACGTAAGAAACCACAGTCCACGCGCCCCTCTGCGATCCAAGTCTCAATCTCCGTATAATCGCCCAGAAGCATCTCATATTCGATATTCGGATAGTCCATCTGAAACCGCTTGATGATCTTCGGCAGCCAATGTGTCGCCACACTGGAAAATGTTCCGATACGGATAAGCCCCGACTGGATTCCTTTTAATTCATCCACCTGCTCCTGCAGCCGAAAATATTCCTCGCATAGATTTCTTGCATATGGCAATAACCGCATACCATCCGATGTCAGCCGCACTCCATTCCGGTCACGCTCCAGAAGTATAATATTCCACTCCTTTTCCAGATCTGCGATCATCCGGCTGATTCCCGACTGAGAATAATCTAATGCCTCCGCCGCTTTTGAAAAGCTTCCAAGTTCCACTGTTTTTACAAATGAAAGGTATTTTTGTAAATTTGCATCAATCATTCATTTTCCTCATACTATCTATGATATATATTCGCTTTTCAGATTATAACAAATGTATTATCTTTATACAACGTAGATCATTGCAAAATATTGAACATTATGTATCAACTGTCTGGCTTACCAGATGTCAAATACTTCCGCAATCATCCGGCTATAAATATTTACAAGGAGTTACCATCATGAACCGTTCCCATATCAAATATATCTCAGGACTTCTTCTGTTTGGGTTAAATGGAATTGTGTCCGCAAAAATAAATCTCAGCAGCTATGAAATTGTTTTCTTTCGTACTTTATTTGGCGGAATGTTCCTGCTCTTACTCTACCTGTGGATAAAACGGAACAACCAAAAATCTATATCTGAGGCTTCTGTCTCTGTAAGGTCAGACCAAAATAACCAACAACCTGTATCCGAAACTTCTGATTCCGTATTGAATACAACAATGCATACATCACCATCTGATTTGAGAAACATAGATAATAACAAAAGTCTCAGAAAAGAACACCTCTATATCCTGTTATCGGGTATCTCTATGGGGCTTAGCTGGAATATCCCTGAAACAATTTCTCTGTTTTATCGTTGTGTTTGCAGGAATCCTTCTTGTCTCCCTGCCCGGTGGTTTATCAGGGGAAGCCTCGGTCGATGCATTTGGGCTGTTCTGCGGATTTGCTTCTGCTTTTCTTCATGCCCTTATGGTCATCTTCACGATGAAAGCACCTCATATCACAGGACTGAAAAACTCCATGCTGCAATTGGTCATCAGCTTCTTTACAGTCGCTGTATTTCTGCCATTTGAGCATGGAGTTCATATACCGGAAGACCCTCATCAGTGGTTCTGGATCTTATTTCTTAGTTTTATTAATACCGGAATCGGCTGCTATCTCTATTTCTCGGAGACAGCTAAACTTCCTGTTACAACGGTATCCATCCTTGGATATCTGGAACCTCTGTCAGCCGTCTTCTTTGCCGTGATCCTGCTACACGAAGCCCTGTCGCTTCCTGAGATCATCGGTGTTGTTATGATTCTTGGCGGAGCTGTCATATCAGAGCTTAACAGTCAGTCAGGAAAATAATCTTAACTTTTTCTCTTAACTGCCTGCCGGTAAATGAAAAATGCGGCAACTGCGGTTATCAGTTCTGCTACCCAGAATGCATTCCAGACACCGACAACACCAAAGATACGGCTGAGTACAAATGCAGCCGGAATAATGACAACCACATATCGAAGCAGGGAGATCATCAATGACGGCGTACCCTTGCCAAGCCCCTCTAATGCACCGGACGAAGTCACCGATGCTGAAGAAACGATGAATCCGGCACAGATGATCCGAAGTGCCGTCGCGCCTTCCGTGATCGTAGTCTGATTATCCGAGAACATTCCGATCAGTTTATCCGGGAAGATCAGGCAGATCACTGTTCCAAATACCATGATTAAGCCAATGATCGTAAGTGTAATATTATAAATGCTACGGACACGTTTGTGCTCTCCTGCTCCGTAATTATAACCAATTACCGGACGCATACCCTGGATCATGCCATTTGCAGGAAGATATAAAAATGTCTGCAATTTGTAATAGAATCCAAGGATCACGACATAGATCTGTGAATAGGTGCTCGATATCGCATTCAGCGCAGTTGTAAGCAGGGACGGAAGTGCCATATTAAGAATAGCCGGAATACCGATCGCATACAATTTCCCTGTTAGACGATCCTCTGTATGCAGATACCGTCTGCCGATCTTAACGGATATCGGACGGAACACATAGACAAACAGATAGATCAGCAGGGTAAACACCTGTCCAAGTCCGGTTGCAAGTGCCGCACCCCGGATTCCCATTTTCGGGAATGGTCCGATACCAAAGATCAACAGAGGATCTAATACAATGTTCATCAGGCATCCGCCGCCAAGTCCGACCATCGTAACAACCATTCTTCCAACTGCCTGATAGATCTTCTCAAATGACAGATCAATGGAAATAATGATAGAAAATGCAAATACGATCACAGAATACTGAATTCCCATCCGAACAACTGTCTCATTCGATGTGAACATCCGCAGAAAGCCCGGCATGATCAGGATACAGACTACCGTCATGATCACACCATGAACAACAGAAAGAAGCGTGCCCTTTGTCGCTGCTGCATTTGCCTTATCCGGCTCCTTTGCGCCGAGATAGAACGCGATCACCGCATTGATTCCCACACCAAAACCGATGGCTACCGCATTTACAAAATTCTGTATCGGATAGACAAGCGACAGCGCTGTCATCGCATCCTCGCTGATCTTCGCTACAAAAAAGCTGTCCACAATGTTATACAGAGAATTGACCAGCATCGATAATATCATCGGAAGTGCCATGGACAAAAGCAGTGGCAGCACCGGTCGTTCTTTCATAAATTCTTCGTTCATACCTTTCTCCTTCTCTACATAAAAACGCCACACAGTTATAAATGGTTTCACTTATAGCTGTGTGGCGAAAAGATGACTTATTTATTATCCGGAAAAATCCACTCAATTCGTTTTCGTGGATATTCCACCAGATTTTTTCAGAATGTCAATAACTGCTTAACGAATATAGTATACTCTGTTATCCTTTCTTGGAATAACATCAGGATACGCTCCATCCGGATACCCAAGTGCACAGTGTCCAACACCGATATAATCTCCGGTGATTCCAAGGCTTTCAAGGATCTGCTTTCCTTCTTCGCTTTCGAATTCTTCTTTTGCACGGTGAATCCAGCAGCTTCCGATTCCAAGATCATGTGCGGCAAGCATCAGATTTCCCATCGTCAGACTTCCATCATAAACAGCAGTCGGACAGGAAGCATCTGCCAGTACGATCAATATAACAGGTGCTCCGTAAAATGGATCAAAGCCTTCCTCCCAGCCGCCGATCAGACGGTTCATCTCCATGATCTTATCCCGCATCTCTTTATTCGTTACCGCAATAATGATCGGAGACTGCAAGCCTCTGCCATTTGCAGCAAATGTTCCTGCTTCAATGATCTGATCCAGAACATCTGCCGGAATCATATCCGGTTTGAACTTCCGGATGCTTCTTCTCGTCTTCATCTCATCCAAAACAACGCTCATCTCAAAATCCTCCTTATTACAAGTACTGGCACAATTCATAAGATGGTGTCAAGCATGTTGACTTTACCAATCAGGGAACGCTTCCGCTCGTTTCCACTCTGTGTAACTTCGAACTAACCTCGACAAAGCCTCGCTAAGGTCTCAGTTACTCCTGCAGCGGTACTAAGATGCCGCCTTTGCGCCATCAAGTACCGGCGGACTCAAATGTCCCTGTATTGGTAAATCAACATGCTTATACACCATCTTATGAATTATGCAATTACAGCAGACTCTTGCGGAGTTCTGCTCCGTCTTTCGCGCTTAAGTATGCTGGTGCTATATCGAATACGGTCTTACATCCGCTCTGTCCTTCTTTGTACAGGCGGTATGCTGCTCTTGCATAAGCTACGATGACACAGGATGTAAATTCTGGATTGGAATCAAGCTTCAGTCTGTATTCGATCACATGATTATTTTCCAGATTCCAGCCGGTCTTACCGGAGCGGATCACAAATCCACCATGAGGGATTCCGCTGTGGTTTGCCTTTAATTCTTCTTCGCTGATAAAATGAACCGTCGTATCATAATCAGCAAAATAGTTTGGCATATTCTTGATCGTTTCTTCAACCTTTACAGGATCTGCACCGTCCTCTAATACAACAAAGCACTCTCTTGTGTGCTTCTGTCTGGTTGTAAGTTCAGGATTCTCACCATTTCTGACTGCTTCCAGTGCAGCTTCTACAGGGATCGTATACTGCTTGCCGTCCTTAACACCCTCTACACGACGGATCGCATCGGAATGTCCCTGGCTGACACCTTTTCCCCAGAATGTATAGTCACGGCCTTCCGGCAAGATCGCATTTGCATACATACGGTTCAAAGAGAACATGCCCGGATCCCAGCCTACTGAGATGATACCGACATGACCGTTCTTCTTTGCGGCTGCATCTACATTTGCAAAATGCTCCGGAATTCTTGCATGTGTATCAAAGCTGTCTATAACATTGAACATCTCTGCATACTTTGGTGTCTGCTCCGGCAGATCGGTAGCACTGCCGCCACAGAGGATCATAACATCGATCTTATCCTTCCACTGCTCCACATCATTTACAGAACAAACAGCTGCTCCCTCTGTTAATATTGATACTGTCTCAGGTGCACGTCTGGTAAATACCGCTGCAAGCTCCATATCCGGATTCTGCTTAATCGCACACTCAACACCTCGTCCAAGATTTCCATATCCTAAAATACCTATTTTCATGTTTCATACTCCTTTGCAAAAATTACTCTTATTAAATTTTACTTTTCTGCAAAGTACATGTCAACCTCTACATAAAATACAACCGCAGACGCAAAATCTGATTTATTTTACTGTCAGCTCGGCATCTGCCAGTCTCGCATATAAATTGCTGTCGCCTTCTTCTGTATAAGTTTCAAATCGTCCTTCTACTACAACCTCTGCATTTTCGTCCGGATATTCATCCGGATATACATGTGTGCCATCTCCCCATACAAATTCTAATCCCTGTGAGCAGCATGCTGTTGCATCCTGAATAATACAATAGAAATAATACTTTTGTGTTGGATCATAATAAGATGCATAGAAATTTCCCTCTATACGAAATGTCTTGCCCGTATATTGATCCGGATCGACCATCATCTGATACACTGTTGCATAGATCAGATCACTACTCATTGTTGTCAGATCATAGTCCACATCCCCATTTGCATTTTCCGGGATATCAGCCTCCGTTGATGCTGATTCCTGCTCTGACGTTACCGTCTCTGTCAATCCTTCCGTTGTAATTGTTTCTGATATTTCTTCTGTTCTAACCTCCTGAGTTTCCTCAGTTTCTGTTGTTTCTGGCTTCTCAGCAGCTATATCCGATGTGCCATCCGTACTGTCATCCTGTGTCTCTTTCGACACTTGATTTTCAAGCACCTTGTTAACCGAATTCGCATTATCAGGTCCTTTCCCGTATGTTTTCCTGCTTTCACATGCTGATAACAGAAGAATACAGATACCTGATAAAAGAATCCATCTCCATTTCTTCATGATACTAATACCTCCTTAAAATCTTACCAGCTATACAGCTTATACAAAATGCTGCAATATCTGTAGCCACAATTGTGGATCCTACCGGGGTTCCTGCCACAATGGACAGCAAGATACCTATGACTGCACATATAACAGATAATATAACCGAGCATACTGTCACATGAAAAAATGTCTTAAATATCCGCATTGCCGAAAGTGCCGGAAAAATAACAAGTGCAGATATCAGAAGTGAACCTACAAGGTTCATAGCCAGCACAATGATCACTGCTGTAATTACAGCGATCAAAAGATTATATACATCCGCTTTTATACCCGTAGCCTTTGCAAATGTTTCATCAAATGTCACGCAGAAAATTTTATGATAAAATAAAACAAATAATGCTACCACGATTGCTGATAATACAATACACAGCTTGACCTGTCCATTGGTAAGGGTCAGAATAGAAGTCGAGCCAAATAATGTGCTGCATACATCACCGGATAGATTCGGTCCGGTCGCAAATATATTCATCAACAAATATCCTATAGCCAAAGCTCCTACAGAGATCATGGCAATTGCCGCATCTCCTTTAATCTTCGTGTTCTGTCCTGTCCGAAGCAATAATATCGCACATACAATCGTAACAGGCAGAATAAATATCATATTATTTGTAAAATTTAAAATGGACGCAACCGCCATTGCCCCAAAGGCAACGTGCGACAATCCATCACCAATAAAAGAAAATCGTTTTAATACCAGAGTTACCCCTAAAAGAGAGGAACATAAAGCAATCAAAACTCCTACGATCAACGCATACCGAACAAACGGATACTGAAAATAATATACTAATTTATCAATCATGATGCCGGCTCCTTTTTCTGTTCACATATTCCTCTTTTGTTCCATAGAAAACGGATTTTCCTATATACAATACATGACTCGCATAATGAACTGCTGCTTTTATATCATGCGATATCATCACGATCGTAATCTGATCTTCCCGATTCAAGGTATCGATCAAATGATACATTTCTTCTGTTACCCCGGGATCCAGACCGGATACCGGTTCATCCAAAAGAAGTATCTTCTTTGTCGCACACAAAGCTCTGGCAAGCAAAACCCTTTGCTGCTGCCCTCCTGACAATTCCCGATAACATTTATTTTTCAGATGAGCAATCTGCATTTTTTCCATCATTTTCTGTGCGTGAGCTTTTTCCTGCTTATTATAAAAGGGACGCAATCCACAATGATTCTGACATCCGGAGAGAACAATCTCTCTCACGGATGCCGGAAAGTCTTTCTGAACAACTGTCTGTTGCGGCAAGTATCCAATTTCATTTTCCTTTAATCCATCCCCCAGTAAGACAGCTCCGGCAACAGGCTGCTGTAAATGAAGCATAGTCTTCATAAGTGTGGATTTTCCTGATCCATTTTGCCCAACAACACACAGATAGTCCCCTTTATTTACAGAAAAGTTGATATTTTGCATAATTGCTCTGCCCTCATATCCAATTGATAAATTCCGACAGATTATTTGTGCCATATTTCCTCCTACTGCAATGCTTCTTTCAATACAGAAAGGTTATTTTCCATAATTGATAAATAAGTGGTTCCATTCTTTACATCATCCGATGTAGTTGACTGCATGGAATCCAATGTCAGAATTGTCTGGTTTTTATCTTTTGTATTGTCAATAATCGTCTTTGCAATCTTCTGATCCGATTTTTCAATAGTCAATACCGAAGTAAGCCCAAGTTCATCCACTTTCTTAGCAAGGAATGAAATTGTTTCAAAACTTGCTTCCGTTTCTGCAGAACAACCAACAAAGGCTGCATAGTATTTCAGCCCATAATCATCTACCATATATCGGAATGGGAAACGGTCCCCGAACAAAATTGTATCTTTGTTTCCTTCCTTTACAGCAGCCTGATATTTCTTATCCAGAGCTTCCAGTTTATCTGCATATGTCTGTTCGTTCTGTTTATATACATCCGCATGAGCAGCATCAATATCAGCCAGATCAGAAGCAATTGCCTCGCATAATATCTTTGCATTTTTCAATGACAACCAGACATGCTCGTCATATTCCGGTTCTTCTTCTCCTTCTTCACTTTCTTCCTCCTCTTCGGCTTCCATGCCTTCTACAACTTCTTCTTCCTTGATCGAACTGCCAAGTACATCTAACAGATTAATTACCTTCATATCCTTATTCACGGCTTCCTTCAACGCATCTTCAACCCATGCATCTGATTCACCGCCAACATATATAAACAGGTCACAGTCTGAAATTTTCATAATATCATCTGCTGTTGGCTGATAGCTGTGAAGATCAACACCATTATCTAATAACATCGTAATATCAACATGGGATAATTCGTCTCCCGCGATTTCCCGTACCCAGTCATATTCCGGAAAGATCGTTGTAACAACCTTTACCGGCTTATCTGTATCCGGTGATTCCTGCTCCGTAGATACATTTGCCTGATCTGTATCTGTTTTCTCTGTTGTACTTCCTGTTGTCTCTGCTGTGCCACATGCAGTAAAACAAAATGCTCCTAAAATTACCGTAACTACTATTAATAATAATTTTTTCATGAATAAAACCTCCAATTTAAATAAAAAATGGTACACAAATAAAAGGGTATCTGCATTAAGTGAAAATACCCCTTTCACTGGATCATTTTATTCAATCATTCAATCTGATTTTCTGACTTACCAACGATGTGGTCAAGATATACCGATACCCGTCAGACAACATTATGCTCAAAAACGCTGTTACCGGTATCGATAAAATAAGAATCATTGTTCCTGTCTTTAAATTGTTCAAAGTCTGCTCTGCCTGCTTTATACAGGCACAGATCGGACAATCATTTCCGGAACATTGATGTATATCTTCTTTTACAATATAAAAAAGAGAAATAAATGTAGAAATTACAAAAAAAGAACAAAGTATAAATGAAGCAATCTGTTTCTTTTTTCTATTCATAAATCTATTCCTCCTATCTCGCATATTACTATTCTCTGCAGTCACTGCATATTCCATAGAAGACCGTACGAACAGAATCTATCTGAAAATCATGATGCACCATTATATGCTCCCTCAGACTTTCAACCTCATTACACTGCAGATGGATCAGTTTACCACATTTTTCACATTTACAATGATAACACGGAACATTCGATTCACTTTTTTGTTCTCCTATGTACTCAAAACAGGCACTGCTTGTTTTATCAACTATGTATTTGGCAACTACACCTTCTTCCACCATCTTCTCCAGATGTCTGTATATTGTGGTTGTTCCCACTGCAATTCCCTGCTCTTTAAAATGCTCACAAATTTCGTTCACTGTGATATGCCTGCCCGGAACTGTTTGCAAAAAGGCTTTCAATTCTGCCATTTGTTTTGTTTTATATTGTGTTTTTGCCAATACAACATCCTCCTCCAATATGAAAACCATTTTCATTTTATCACAAAATTATACTTTGTCAACACAAATTGAAAATGGTTTTCATATTATCTTATATTCTACTTTAAACGGTCTTCCTCCGTGATCTCACGAATGACTCTGCATGGATTTCCGGCAGCCAGTACTCCCGATGGGATATCTTTTGTAACCACACTTCCGGCTCCGATCACAGAACCGCTTCCAATCGTTACGCCGCCACATACTGTTACATTTCCTGCCAGCCAGCAGTTGTCTCCGATCATGATCGGCTTCGCATACTCCCGGTCTGTGTACATGCCATCTTCTCTCTTATAAATATTACGCTCCTGAAATCGGAACGGATGCATAGGTGTCAGCAGGGAAACATTCGGTCCCATAAATACATTGCAGCCGATCTTAACAGGCGCACAGTCCAGACAGGTAAAATTAAAGTTCGCATAACTGTTCTCCCCGATCTCGGTAAAGCAGCCATAATCGAACTGAACCGGTCCCTGAAGATATACATTCTTACCTTTATTCGGAATCAGATCCGCCAGAATCTTCTCCCGCTTCTCGTCTGTCTCGAAGCAGTCATTGTATTCTTTACTCAACCGATGTGCGTTCTGTCTTAATTTTAATAATTCATCATCCGACGGATCATAGATCGATCCTGAAACCATTTTTTCTCTTTCTGTCATATAACCATACCTCCAAATGCAAAATTTCCGTTTACGATAAATCTCAACAGCATCATTATAATGAACGCAAATTATTAGCCCATACGGATGCGTCTTTGAGAAATGCATTAAATAATCTATGCTCACAATATCACATTATTTTACTATGTACAATCGTCCTCCTCAGACAGATAATTCCCACAATATCTGCGAGCGCCCAGCCGATCGGGATCGCCATCCAGATACCGATTTCACCGATAAATGGTGACAGTGCATACGCCAGCACGACACGAGTTCCAAGCGACAGAACGGTAAGCACCACCGACATGTCGGCCTTCTTGACTGCCCGGAAGTAACCATATAGTAAGAACAGGAAGCCAATACCGATATAACATGCACCTTCCACTCTCAGATACAGCACGCCGGAAGCAATGACATCCGTTTCCTTCGCACTGATAAATATCTTCATAAGCGGCTCTGCAAACAGGAATACCAGTGCTGATATCACAGCACAGAATATACCGGAGAGCAGAAATGCCTGCTTCGTTCCTTCTTTTATCCGCTTCTTATCTCCCGCGCCATAGTTCTGGGCCGTAAAAGTTGCATAGGCAGAACCGAAATCCTGTGCCGGAAGATAGGCAAAGGTATCGATCTTGACTGCCGCTGCAAATGCTGCCATCGTGACTGCACCAAGGCTGTTCACCAGTCCCTGTATCATCAGGATACCGAAGTTCATGATCGACTGCTGGATACAGGTCATAGACGATAAGTTCAGGATATCCCCTGCGATCTTCCGGTCAAAATGCAGATTCTCCCGCTTCGGCAGCAGTTTCTTACAGTCACACAGAACATAGATCGTGATACCAACTGCTGATATATACTGTGCTATGATCGTCGCGGCAGCAGCCCCTGCAATCCCATAGGAAAAGACTGCGACAAATAACAGATCCAGTCCGATATTGACTACCGTCGACACCAGCAGAAAGATAACCGGAACGGTAGAATTCCCCAGTGCCCGGAGCAGGCAGGCAAAAAAGTTATAAACCGAGGTTGCAAACAGTCCGGCAAATATCACCAGCAGATATGTCCGCATCCCATCCCATACATCCGCAGGTACACGAAGAAAATACAGGATCGGATCGATAAACAGATAGACCAGCAGATTAATCACAAGCGTACATAGCATCGTCAGTCCGAAACCATGTACGATCGCAGTACGCAGATCTTCGTCATTTTGTTTTCCTCTGTAAATAGAAAATAACGTTCCTGCTCCAAGTGCAAGACCAATAAAAATGGAGGTCAGAAACGTCATTAACGTATACGCAGATCCGACTGCTGCAAGTGCATTTTTGCCAAGTACCCTGCCAACGATCAGCGTGTCTGCGAGATTATATGCCTGCTGCAAGATATCGCCCGCCATCATTGGCAGGGCGAATAACAGCAGAGATTTTGTTATCTTTCCTTTTGTCAGATCATAATACATAGCTTTACTTATCCTGTCCTATCTCCGCCTGTACCTCTTTTGTGATCGTCTCACCGCCGTTCTGATACCAGTTCGTGACAAAACGGTCAAAATCATCGAGCGAACTCTCACCGGTTACGATCTTCAGATAGGTGTCACTTTCCAGATTCTCAAGACTCCACCAGTCTGTGACCATGGTTTCCGTTTCTCCAAAATATAACGACACTACTTTCTTCGTTCGTCCATCGTTTAAGATCTTACAGGCTGTGATACGGGAAGTATAAGCCGCCCAGTCTTCCGCACTGGCATTCTCCTCATTCTTCAGATACGATTCACATGCTTCATAATAGGAATATTCCAGCACATTCAGATCATCCGCGGATTTGTCTCCTGCAAATACATGATTCAGTTCTCCATAACAGATCTGTAAAGCATTGTTGTAATCAACATTGATCGCAAGTGGTCTGGCGGTAGGGTCTACATTTTCCTTATAATAATCAACAATCTCCTGATTGTCTCTGTCATTATACCGCAGATAATCAAATAATACACTGATAATTTTACATACGATCTCAGGATATTCATAGTCTTTCCGTACAACGATAAACTTACCGGAAGGATTCTGTGTATGATAACTGGTAAGTCCGGATTTCTCTGTTGCGATCAGATATGGCTGCCACTCGGCATCCTTATTCTGTTCCACCGCCTGCATCAGCGGATTGTTCGGTGCCCACCACGGGCCGAAGAAAGAACCGCACTGACCATTCACGATCAGCTCGATCAGATTACTGCTTGTCCGAAGCAGGAAATCCTGATCCAGAATTCCCTCTTTGTATAATTCATGGATATGGGAAAGTGCCTCTTTCGCTTCCGGCTGAACCGAACCATAGACAACATTTCCATCCTCATCATAGATCCACTGTTTCGGGAATGCACCATATGCTGCAAATATGATATCCAACGTATATTCACTGCTATAACCACAACCGCCGCAGAGACTGGTATCACACACAAGCCCTACGGTATTTCCTGCCCCATTATGTCCGGGATCTTTTTCTATAAATTGTCTTATGATCTCCTCCACATCCGAGAGCGTTCTCGGTGCAGACAGTCCAAGTGCATCCATCCAGTCTTTCCGAAGCCAGATCAGATTCGGTCCGTCCGAGATATTCGTTTCCGGTATCGCCATGATCTTGCCATCGAAAGTCACCTTATCAAGGATATCTCCGCCATAGCTTCCATAGATGTTCTTGATCGTATCACTCATACAGTTATTATAGCTGTCTGTCAGATCTGCGATCATATCATTATCGACCAGATACTGAAGCTCATCCAGATCCTCCACGATCATTACATCCGGAAGATCATTCTGTGCGATCACCATGGATACATTATCTGTGTACTGCTCATCCATTGCCTCGAACACATCCTGATTCTGGACATTCAGCATTTCATTTAACAGCCTTGTATAAGCGTTATTCTCGTATGTTTCTCCATCAGGAAGATTGGAATTATTTGCTCCCGACAGCTTACCCAGTGTATAGGTAAGCTGTTCAGGATATTTTCCGTATGGTGTCGTACGGGCTGTATATAACGCAGCTTCATATTCTTCTTTTGTCTCCGCTTTATCCTGGGTGGAGGGGGAAGCCCCGGAATCACCGCATCCACATAAGATTAATAAATTTATAATCAGCACACATGAAATAATCTTTTTCAAATACGAACCTGTAATCATATACATTCCTCTGTTTCAACCATACTATAAGCAAATAATCATATTGGTTTCTAACCCTTTACGCCACCGGAGAAACTCTCACGATAACACTTCTGCATGAACATGAACAGAACAATGATCGGAACTGAGATCAGCACGGCACCGGCTGCAAAGGAATTGAACCACTGGTATACATATTCTTTCTCTAACATATTCCACAGACCGATGGATACGGTATAGTAGTCTTTATTTGCACGGCAGATAACCTTTGCAAACACAAAATCGATCCATGGAGCGAGGAAGGAATTCAAAACCGTATATACAATGATCGGACGGCTTAATGGAATAATAATTTTTGTAAATGACTGCCATCTGGTTGCTCCATCCAGATATGCTGCTTCCTCGATCGTCTTCGGGATCGTATCGAAGAAACCTTTTGCAATGTAGAACTGTAAGCCTGCACCACCGGAATAAACCAGGATCAGGGCAACACGGATCAGGGATCCTTCTGACAGTCCGATTGCTTTTAAGATGTAATAAACTGCGATCATAGCCATGAATCCAGGAAACATGCCAAGGATCAATGCTACATTCATAAATGGACGTCTCAGACGGAAACGCATTCTTGACATACAGTATGACATCGCCAGTACAAATACTGTAGATATTATACAGGAGAAGATCGCAATAATCAAAGTATTCATGAACATCTTCGGAAAGTTCAATATACCGGTATCTGAAAATAATTTCGTGTAATTTTCAAATGTATAAGTCTTTGGAAGCAATGTCGATACATACTGTCCCTTTTCTCCACGAAAGCTGATCAAAATGATCCACAGGATCGGGAGCACCCAGATCACGGAAAGGATTACCAGTATAACGTGAACAACAATATCTGATGGTGTAAACTTCCGCTTTCCATTTATATTCTTATCTAATTTAGCCATTACTGGAATCCCTCCTCGTCTTTATAAGATGTTGTATTATGATAGGTGATCAGTGATACGATCGCAAGAACGATGAATGTCATGATACCGATAACTGCACCTAAGTTATAATACTGATTATCAACTGTCAGCTTGTAGAGCCATGTAACCAGAAGGTCGGTCTTTCCTGCTGTCTTTCCAACCGGAGTCGGTGCTCCATTTGACAGAAGATAGATTACATTGAAGTTATTAATATTACCTGCAAAGGTTGTGATCAGATATGGAGCTGTTACGAATAACATGTATGGAAGTGTGATCTTAAAGAAGATCTTCACAGGTCCTGCTCCATCCACTTTTGCTGCCTCATAGATATCTTCCGGTATACTCTGTAAGATACCGGTTACCTGCATGATGGTAAATGGAATACCGATCCAGATATTGATCACGATAACCATGATACGCGCAACGGTTGCATTGCTCCAGAATGGAATCGCACTGTCGATGATATGATGATTCAGTAATAAAGTATTTACGATACCGTTCTGACTGAAGATCGTACGCATCAAAAGCAGGGATACGAACTGTGGAACAGCCGCGGATAACATGAAGATCGATCTCCACACAGCCTTGCATCTTGTTCCTTTTCTATTGATGACCATTGCAAGGATCATACCGAAAATATAGTTGGTAAATGTCGCAGCAACTGCCCATACCAGTGTCCATCCGAGAACCGACCAGAATGTGCTTCCGACTGCATCATTAAAGTTCAAAATCTTAGCAAAGTTTTTCAGTCCTACCCAGTTAAACAATACTGTATGGGAATCCAGCTTACTGTAATTTGTAAATGCCATACAGATCATGAATACGAGTGGCAGGATCGTAAAGATAACAATTCCAAGTACCGGAAGCGGAAGCAGAAACATATGAAGGTTCTTATCAAATAAACTCTTAATATCATCTGTAAATCCCGGAACTTTCTTTCCTGCATCACGCAGGCACTGTGCACGATATGCACTCTCGACACTGACTACCCAGAGGCAGACAAATGCAAATATAATAAATGCTGTGGCTACTCCATATAATAACATTAAAAGGGAATTGTCACCCTGTGTATATTCAAATACACCCTTTGCATCATTCCACACCTTCTCCTGTTCTGCTCCTCCCAGATGGAAGAAATCAACCAGAAGTGAGGCTCCATTTTTTACCATGAAGTAGATAAATATGCTCTCAAGTACCAGAAATGATATACCTTTTACAAACTGTTTTCTGACAATGTTTCCGAATCCCATGATCAGGAACGATAATCTGGTGATCCAATCACCATTTTTCATGGCCTTGAAAACAGTATATGGATAATCACTTCGTCTTATTTTTTTCTTTTTGCTTACTGTTGCTTCAGCCATCCTGACACCTCCGTCTCAAAGTAAATATTGCGTTTTTATGTTTCTTTCATAAGATAAAGTGTTCCACCACCCATGTGGAAATGGAACACTCTGTCTTATGATCTGTTTATTTTTACTCTGCTACATCTGTGTTCAATGATGTATTGAATGCTTCTGTCTGCTCAGCAGCATTGTCATGTGTAACTTCACCATTTAAAAGTGATTTACCAAAGTTCTCTGCCGGTGTCCAGAAGTTACCCATCTTAGATACGAATGGCTGGATCATTGATGTATTGTTGAAAGTTTCATTCTGAGCTGTTACTAATGCATCATTCTTTATTGCATCACTCTCTAAAAGATTTGTATTACATGGTACGATGCTTCTTGCTTCGTAGTGTGACTGCTGTGATTCTTCGTTACCAAGATACAGGGCAAGTGCTACAGCTACCTGTGGGTATTCACAGTTTGGATTTACACCGATTGCCTTTGAGCCTGCAAATGAAAGTAACTGCTTGTCAGCTCCGCCGATCTTTGCTGTAGGCATTGCTGCGATTCCAAGATCATCACCAAGTGCATCATGTAATGCCTTATAATCCCATGAACCTGAGAACATAGCTGCGATAGAACCATCTGTCATACCGGAGATACCAACACCGGATTCATCATTTACGAAGTTCTTGTTTGCTACAAGGTCTACAAGGTAATCTGTAACAGCCTTACCATTGTCTCCGCCAAAGTTGATTCCTGCATCGTTGTCTGTACCATCACCAAATAATGTACAGCCGTTTGCAAGATAAAATGCTGCATTATACCAGCCGTTTGTAAGTGGGAAAGCAACCTTTCCTTTTTCAAGCATTGTGTCAAGGCTCTTTACATCACTGTCTGAGTAAACTTTCTTGTTGTAGTATAAGAACCATGTATTTGTTGTAAATGGAACACCGTAGATTCCACCGTCTGATGTGATAGAATCAACAACCGCCTGTGAGTTTGTTGACTTTACATAGTCTGCTGTGCTTCCGCCTAACTCTGAGATCGCATTTGCGTCGATCAGGGTCTGTAACTGGTCATTTGCGAACATATATACATCTGCGGATGCTGATACATCCTGTGTTACAGTTTTTCCTGCATCTGCTTCACTACATGTACCATATTCAAATGTAAGATCCCAGTTTGGATGCTCTTTATTAAATGCATCACATCTTCCCTGAAGCCACTCACCGTAATCCGGTGACTGATCCTCCGCAGGACTCCATACCGTAATTGTCGCTTTGATGTTTTCTTCTTCTGTGGATGCATCGGTGCTCTCTCCTGATGTAGCCTCTGCATTTGATGCTGTTGTGGAATCCTTGGATGTATCATCCTTCTTATCTCCACATCCTGCGAGTAATGACATGCACATAGCTCCTGCCAGTGCAATAGCTGCATACTTTCTAAACTTCATAACCGTTCCTCCTTTAAATAAGTCATGTTTTTTGTTTGTTTTTTAATACTTTTGCAGTACCTTTACCTTATGACATTATTATAAAAAGGAACGGGGTTACCGTATATATCAATAATTTTAGAAACATGTTGGTTTTTTATGAATGTTGGATTTTTGATATAAGAAACGCAATATGATATGAAAAAACTACATGCAGAATCCTCTATTCTGCATGCAGTTCTTTTGGAAAATGTATCGTGACGGTAGTTCCCCTGCCGACTTCACTGTCGATACAAACCGCATATTCTGATCCATAATACAGCTTGATACGCTCATTGACATTTCGCACACCATAGCCTTTCGAATCAGCTGTCAATATCATGTCTGCCTGCTCTTTTGTCATGCCGACGCCATTATCGGATACTGTAAACCAGATATCGGTATCATCCGCTTTTCCACTGATGCGGATCTCTCCTCTGCCATCCTGTTTCAGATCTACACCATGATGAATGGCATTTTCAAGGATCGGCTGTAAGATCAGGTTTAGTGTCTCATATTTTAGAATAGAATCATCGATATCATAGATAACATCGAAGCTGTCATCGTGCATCGTAAGCTGAATATCCAGATATGCCTTAATATTCGCGATCTCATCCCGGACAAGCAGGATATTCTTTCCCTTATTTAATGCTGTCCTGTAAAAGGTTGATAATGACAACGTGATGCGGCTGATATCTTCCTGATCGGCTTCTAATGCTTTCCAGTTAATAATGGACAGAGAATTATACAGGAAATGCGGATTGATCTGTGCCTGCAATGCACGCATCTCGTATTCTTTTTCTTTGATCTTGCTCCGATATACCTCATTGATCGTAGCATCCAGCCGCTTCGTCATGCTGTTATAACCATTGATCAGATCACCGATCTCATCTGTACTGTCATTTTCAATCTCCATACCCAGATTTCCGGTTTCCAGATTGCGCATCTTTTTCTGAAGCTTACTGATACGCTTCGTTATAAACTCAGAGATTATACGGATACATGCCACCGCTGCGATCAGGCTGACCAGAATTGCAACTGCTGCGATCATTAAGATCGGCTGGATCGAAGAAATGATCAGACGATCCGGCTTATAGATCCAGATTTTCCATCCGGAAGCCTTTGATTCCCGCTTAATGAACTGATAACCGGAATCTTTCTGCTCTACAGCCGCAAAAAACTGTTCTTCTGATAATTCATATGGCTGTTTTTCTTCCGTAAATACACCTTTCCTGAAAATACAGTTACCTTCTGCATCCTCTATTACAACTCCGTAATTATCAAAGATCGTATCATTGTTAAATGGCTGGAACACGCTGTCGTAATCTACACCTACATAGAGCAGACCTTTTGCTTTTTTCTGTTCCAGCATCGCCATGCGGTTTAAAGAATAAGCAGTCTTATCCTGCCCGTTCACGATCCAGTGGATCTGATTATCTCCAACCATCCCATAATTTTCTTCTTCATTTTCAAGTGTTGTGAGCGGTGCGATCGTACTGCCGTGCTTCACCTGACAGGCATCCGTGTAGATCGTTACCTGTTTTACATCATCATGAAAATACATAATAGAAGAAAGCAGGGGATCTATGACATTTGCCACCTGCTCATAATTCTGATATGTGCTCTGATCCGAGCTTAAGATCTTCGCGATCGACTGATTATAGGATATGTAATTGGAAAGATTATTATAGATTTCCAGTTCATTATCAAGTGCATCTGTTGTCTGTGTCAGATACGATTCCAGAATCATCGTCTCTCGATCCCACAGGATCTTCTTCATCTCATGGTAGGTGATCGTCAGCGTGATCATGATCGGCAGAAACCCGGCAAGTATATAAATGACTAACAGCTTACGGGACAATCGCAGATTCTGAAAATTTCTTTTTAACCTTTTATCAATCCGTTCTTTATGCATCCGCCTGCCCTCCGCTCTCTCTGAATTTCTGCGGGCTTACGCCAAAGAACTCACGGAAGCTGGAACAGAAATAAGACACATTCGGATATCCGCATTCCACACTGATATCTACGATCTTCGTCATGCTGTTCTCTAACATATCCTTTGCCTGTTCCATCCGATATGCCTTGATGAATTTGCTTAGATTCTGTCCGGTCTCTTTTTTAAATACCGTACTTAGATAACTCGGTGCAAGATGTACCATATCTGCCAGCATATCGATTCCAAGCTCACTTCCATAGTTTCGGTAAATATACTGCTTCACCAGTTCTACTTCCCGATGTGCTGTCTGTGTCTTTCCTGCAAAACAGGTTTCCAGTCTCCGAATTGCATCTTCTACAAGCTCCATCAGCACCTGAAAATCTGTCGCCATATATAATTTCTCAATGTCTTTATTCAACTCTGCTTCATCTGTCTCGTCGATGCTTCCATAGATATCCTTCATCAGATTCGAAAACAGGAACTTGATATAGATCTGGGAATACTCTGTCTTATGTCTGTACTTCTCACAGAATCTCTGAAAATGCTCCCGGAGTGCTTCCACATCCTTCATCTTGATATCCTGTTTCATCTGTTTCATAAAGGTATCATCATCGAACTGAATAATACCCGGAGTCTCGCCCTCCATGTTCGGATAAAATACATGGATCTCCGGATGGTAGAATTTGTTCTCCATCAGCACTTCCAGCTCTTCCATCTTATCTGCGACCTCGGACAGATCCCCGATATCAGAAGATATCGCGATATAACAGTCCGCATCATAATCGGCTTTGATGATCTTTACGATCTCATTTGCCTTACGGAGAATATTCATCTCATCCCCTAAGAACAGGATCTCCTGCTGCTGGTTCAGGTTCAGATATTGCAGGATTCCAAGTGTCTTTAAGTTCTCATTCTCTTTGAAATCCACGCCACGTCTGCCGAAGAAATCATGATTGAATTCCACCAAAAGCATATTCTTGAATTTCCCCAGGTCAAGTGACAGTCCACTGTATTCCTGTCTGAGTTTCGTAACATCCGTGCCGTTTAACAGCATATAGAGTGCATGCTCATATAAGAATTCCATGCTCTTGTTCTTCAGCTCGTCCGAAGCCTTTGCTTCTTCCAGTTCATTTACAACCTTATTCAGGGTATTCTTGAATTCATTTGGATCGACCGGCTTTAAAATATAATCAACAACACCCAGCCGAATTGCTTTCTTTGCATAGTCAAATTCATTGCAACCGCTGAATATGACTGTGCGAAGCTTTTTCTTTTCCTTCACAACATGGTCGATCAGTTCGATTCCATCCATGAAAGGCATCTTTACATCTGTAAGCAGGATATCAAAATCTTCTTTCTCCAGCTTCTCAAGTGCATCCACACCATTTACCGCTTCTGCAATCTCAAATTCCAGATTCAGTTTTTTTAAGAGAAACCGGATACCATTTCTTTCTATCTTCTCATCATCTACGATCAATATCTTGTACATATCTATCAACGCCTTTCTATGGTGGAAATATATATCTTATTTTAACACATTTTACAGCTTCCAGATATCTTTATTATATTCTGCGATCGTACGATCAGAGGAGAAAAATCCTGCCTTACTTATATTTACGAGAGTCTTCTCTGCCCAGCCCATACGATCTTCATAATCGGCAAGCACCTGTTCCTTTGTCTGAATGTAATCACAGACATCAAGCAGTGTCATAAACCAGTCTTTCACGATCAACTCGTTATGAAGTCTGGTAAGAGATTCTTTCTGACCGATCGCAAGCAGCTCATCACTCACGATGAAGTCTACCAGCTTCTTGATCTCAGGTTTTTCATAATACTCTCTTGCCACATAATCTGCCTTTGCATAGTGCTCGATCACTTCTTCACTGGATTCACCAAAGAAATAAATATTATCCTCACCAACCAGCTCTCCGATCTCTACATTTGCACCATCACGGGTTCCAAGAGTAACCGCACCATTTAACATGAACTTCATATTTCCTGTTCCGGATGCTTCCTTGGATGCCAGTGAGATCTGCTCTGAGATATCGCATGCCGGAATGATCTTTGCTGCCTTGGATACATTATAATTCTCGATCATGACAACTTTCAAGTATGGACTTACCTCCGGATCATTGTCGATCAACTCCTGCAGACAGAGGATCAGATGAATGATGTCCTTTGCGATCGTATAAGCAGGTGCAGCCTTTGCTCCAAATATAACTGTGATCGGAGTCTCAGGCAGGTGTCCCTTCTTGATCTCAAAATATTTGTAGATCACCCAGAGCGCGTTCATCTGCTGACGCTTGTATTCATGCAGTCTCTTGACCTGAATATCAAAGATTGAATTCTCATTGATATCGATTCCCTGTGTCTCTTTCAGGTAGTTCTTTAAGACTGCCTTATTGCTCTGCTTAATCGCAAGAATCTCCTCTAATACATTCTTATCCTTATAGTAAGAAGCCAGCTCCTGTAACTTATCGGCATCCTTCTTGTAGTCCGGTCCGATCAGCTCTGTGATGTAGGCTGCCAGCTTTTCATTGCAGTGTAACAGCCATCTTCTGAATGTGATACCATTTGTCTTATTGTTGAATTTCTCAGGATAGATCTCATAAAATGGATGTAATTCTGAATTCTTCAGGATCTCGGTGTGAAGATAAGCAACGCCGTTTACACTGTGACTGTAATGTATATCAATATGTGCCATATGCACACGGGAATCTTCATCTATGATATAAACACGTTCATCCTTATAACGGTTTCTGACCTTTTTATCCAGCATACGGATCACAGGCATAAGCTGTGGAACAACCTTTTCCAGATAGGCAACCGGCCATTTCTCCAATGCTTCTGCAAGGATCGTATGATTTGTATAAGCACATACATCGGTTACGATCTCTGTTGCTTCATCAAAGGAGATACCTTCTTCCATCAGTAAACGGATCAATTCAGGAATCACCATAGACGGATGTGTGTCATTGATCTGAACGGCAGCGTAATCTGCAAGGTCATGCAGATTTGAGCCTTTCTCTTTTGCCTCTGCAAGGATCAGCTTTGCACCATTTGCGACCATAAAATACTGCTGATAGATACGAAGTAAGTTACCGGCTTCGTCACTGTCATCCGGGTAGAGACAGAGTGTCAGGTTCTTCTTGATATCTGTCTTATCGAAGTTTATGCCATCCGGCTCCATAATGCTCTCATCCACGCTCTCGATATCAAATAAATGCAGCTTGTTTGTGCGATTCTCATAACCTGTCACATCGATGTCATACATTCTGGACTGTACGGTACAGTTCCCAAACCGGATCGCATTGCTTACATCGGTCTTTATCAGCCAGCTGTCTGCTTCGATCCATGGATTTGCAGTCTCTTTCTGGTAGTTATTCTCAAATACCTGCTTGAACAGACCCATATGATAATTTAATCCGATACCATCTCCCGGAAGTCCGAGTGTTGCCATTGAATCAAGAAAGCAGGCTGCCAGTCGTCCAAGTCCGCCATTTCCAAGGGATGGTTCCGGCTCTACTTCTTCGATGTCATAGATGCTCTTGCCGTTTTCTGCCAGCACCTGTTTTACTTCATCGAAGATTCCAAGATTGATCAGGTTGTTGGATAACAGCTTACCGATCAGGAACTCTGCTGATATATAGTAAACCTTTTTCTTGCCATCTTCTGTAACCTTGTCTTCTGCTAATTCCTTTGTCATATCGAGCAGCGCAAAATAGATCTCCTCATTGCTGCATTCTTTGATCGTTTTATCATATTTTTTCTTACAAATCTCTGTTAACATCATATCCTCCTTACAAAAATACTGCTTCACAGCATTTCTTCCATATACTCTTGTTAATTCCCTTAATCTGTCTCTGATCTCGTCTGTAAATTCGCTCTTCTTCATCCGCCAGCGCCAGTTTGTACCGATCGTAGACGGAAGATTCATCCGTGCTTCGTTATCCTTTCCAAGCAGATCCTGCATCTGAACGATAACTGTATCGGCAGGGCTCATATATAATACCTGCATCATCTTCTCCGGGATCTCCTGCTCATTTGCCGCTCCCAGATATTTCATCATAAATGTAAGATTTTCCTTTGATGCATTCTCGATATATCCTTTTAATGTGTCATTATCGTGTGTTCCGATATAGACAACGTAATTCTTTTCGTGATTATGCGGTGCATGTTCATTCTCCGCATTTCCGTCAAATCCAAACTGTAAGATCTTCATTCCCGGATAGCCGGATTCCTTCACCAGCTTCTGTACCTCCGGCACAACGACTCCCAGATCTTCTGGGATCACCTTTGCATTTCCTCTGGCACTGTCGATCGCATCTACAAGCTTCTTTCCCGGACCTTCCAGATAGAATCCGTTCTTTGGCTCTCCATCTGCCGGAATGTTGTAATACCGCACAACCCCGATGAAATGATCGATACGGATCACATCATAGAGACTGGCTGATTTCCGGATCCGGTTCTTCCACCAGGAGAACCCATCCTGTTCCATACGATCCCAGTCATACAAAGGATTGCCCCATTTCTGACCGTAATCGGAGAATGCATCCGGTGGACAACCGGCTACACACACAGGTTGTAGATCCTGATCTAACTGAAATTGTTCTGTATTTGCCCATACATCTGCACTGTCCAGTGCTACATAGATTGGAATGTCGCCGATCAGACTGATACCATGACGGTTGGCGTAAGATTTGAGTGTCTTCCACTGCTCATCGAATTTGAACTGAAGGAACATATAGAATCCGATCTCGTCGTGTAACTGTTCCCTGCACTTACGAAGTGCTGTTTCTTCTCTCTTTAAAACCGGTTCTTCCCAGCTTAACCATTCTTTGTTCTCATGGTCTGCCTTGACCGCCATATAAAGGGCGTAATCCGGAAGCCAGTTTTCATTTTCCGTGAGAAATTCTGCATACGGCTTTGATGTCTCATGCTTCGATCTGCCATATGCTTTTCTCAATACCTCAAACCTTTGTCTGTACAGGCGGGCGTAATCGATGTCATCCAGCTGATCGTACCAGCTATATGCATCTACCTCCTCCTGTGTCAGTAAACCTTCATGAATCAGAATGTCGAAATCGATAAAATAAGGATTGCCCGCAAATGCTGAAAATGACTGATACGGACTGTCACCAAAGCTGGTTGGTCCGATCGGAAGCACCTGCCAGTAACGCTGGCCCGCCTCCTTCAACCTGTCAACAAATTCATATGCCTCTTTCCCCAGAGATCCGATTCCATAAGGGGATGGAAGGCTGCTGATCGGCAGGAGGATTCCTGCGCCACGCTCTAACGCTTTCTTCATGTCTGATACCTCTTTATTAAATTTTCTATTGAACAGCTATCCATTCGCCTGCATTTAATAAAGGTAACGGTAAGGTAAAGGTCGTATATTCGGAATGTCTGTTCTGGTTTGTATTCTAATATCTTTTTCATGCTATTTCTTGCATAATAAGAGCATTTTATGATACTATTCTATCATTCACAACTTTGAGGTATTCTATCTTACCAAAACAGTGGCATTTGAGACCGCCGGTCCTCACATTTCGTACTTAGTGAGTGTTTACACGAGCTTAGAACGAAAGCGCACCCTTGTGGTGTAGATGGCGCACAAGCGGCATCTTAGTACCGTTGCAGGGCTAACTGAGACCTTAGCGAGGCTTAGCCGAGGTTAGTTCGAAGTTACACAGAGCGGAAACGAGCGGAAGCGTCCACCTGTTTGGTAAGGATAGAATACCTCAAAGTTAGGAAAGGGAGGTATATATATGAACAGTTTAGAATACGAAAACTATATGGAAACGAAGGCGCACGCCGATCCGCTTTTCCCTTACAACACCTATCTGTGCTCGATCCCGCTCGACTTTAATGCCGTTCCGCTCCACTGGCATCCATATATGGAGATCATCTATATTAAGAAAGGAAAGGGAAATGTAACGCTGGATTTCACGACGCACTATGTAGAAGAAGGAGATATCATTCTGATCCTGCCGGGAAGAATCCACGGCATCTCTCAGTATGCCTCCTATTCGATGGAATATGAAAATATCATTTTCTCTGTTGATCTGTTCCGATCCAGAAATCATGATACCCTGGACAGTGAATTTTTCCTGCCCCTGCTCTCCGGTGAATTAAACATAAAGAGCATCTATGACCGTGACGATCCATTATATAATTCCCTGTCCTCCTGCCTGAACCGGGTAGATACCCTCTGTGCATCGACACCAAAAGGATATCAGCTTGCTTTGAAAAGCTGCTATTTTGAATTCTTCTATACCCTGTATGCACATGCAGAGCAAAAGGCAGAGACCGCAGACCGGAAGAATCATACAAAGAATCTGGATCGTACCAAAGCGATCTTATCTTATATCGACCGAAACTACAAAGAAGCAATATCCATTGCAGACATTGCTTCTTACTGTGGATTCTCTGAATCCCATTTTATGCGATTTTTTAAGAATACAATGGGTGTATCCTTTACCACCTATCTGTGTGATTTCCGGTTAAATATCGCAGCCAGACTTCTTGTCACAACCGATGACAGCATCCTGTCCATCGCAGAAAGCTGCGGCTTCCTTAACCTGTCCTATTTTAACCGGACCTTCAAGAAGAAATATGATGTCACACCCGGAGAGTATCGAAAACGGTAACTGATCCGTTTACACCCGGAATGCATCAAAACCGATAACTGATCCGTTCACATCTATAGATTCTCAGAAGCGGTAACCACCGGAAAATATACTTTTATCTCACAGCCGCCTGCAGCTTCATCAGAGGACACATCCAGTTCCACATTCAGGTCATGCGCCATTTCTTTTGCAAGATAAAGTCCCATCCCGGTTGCTTTCTTCCGCCTGTCACCGGAATCTCCGGTAAAGCCTTTCTCAAATACATACGGAAGATCGCAGGCTTTGATACCCACGCCATTATCCCGGACAGATAAAATGATCTTCTCCTGCTCTCTGATACAGGAGATCCGGAGCTGTTTATCCTCTCCTTTGCTGTATTTGATCGAATTGCTGATAAACTGTCCAAGCATAAATGCGAAGCCACGTTTATCGGTAAATAATGTGTTCTCTTTTATATCAAGCTGAACCTGTATCTTCTGTTCTTCTAACAGTGGTGTGAAATCCTCCAGCACTTCTTTTACACAGGTTTCCGTATCGATCGACTCGAATCTGTAATCTTTTCTCGCACCCTTTAAGCGGGCATAGTATAACATCTGGTCGACATATCTCTGCATCTGGCAGTTAATCCGGTCAAGCTTGCATACCACATCTTCTGACAACTCGTCTCTGTGATTGTCCAGCATAAATGTCAACAGGGCAAGCGGTGTCTTTACCTCATGCGCCCATGCTTCCACATATTCCTCATAATCATTTAGCTGTAACTTCGTCTGTGCGCATTGATCCATCTGCTCATGTAATACCTGACTGAAGCTTCTGATCTCCGCCTGCAGATTCTCCGCATCATGAAGCAGTTGTTCCTCATGGCAGGAATCCGGTATTGCAAGGAATTCATCAAATGCTTTCTTCCGTTTTCTCTCTTTCTTTGCCAGATAAAAGACAGCCGTTACAAATACCAGCAGGCTGAACAGAATTACCGATATTGCGATCACCTGAAATGCCTGTGCATCGATCAACCATAACAGCAGGATACTGAGCAGATCAAGCAGTCCGATGATCCCCAGCCAGAATCTATTCTGTTTTATGATCTGTCCGATCTCTTTTATGGATATATGTTCCATCTCTATCTCTCCGAATATTTCCACCTGATATAACGACATGCCGCATCATGCAATTATCACATAACCACCTTGATAAAATATAGGCTCACCAGATTCCTATTTACTCCGATGTCTGTCCGACAAAACGATATCCGACACCACGCACAGGAATGATCTGTTGCGGCATATCAAGATTTGCCATCGTTTTTTTCAGTCTTGTAAGATTCACCTGTAAGGCATTTTCATCGATGAATTCTGCCGTTCCCCATAAGGCGATACAGAGTTCTTCTTTCGTCACGATATCCGATCCGTGCTCTAAGAATATCTCAAGGATCTTGCCCTGATTCTGCGGCAGGATAACAGACTGATTATGAATGTATAAAGTATAGGTCTGGCGGTCAAGGAGAAATCCATTTCCTTCTAAAAGATTATTTCTTCCCTCATACCGTTTCAACACATTGGATACTCTGGCAAGCAGGCGTTCTTTTCTGCACGGCTTCGTCAGGAATTCATCTGCACCAAGATCTAAGGCATGCAGTTCATCCTGAAGCTGATCCCTCGATGTCAGAACCAGAACCGGTATGGAGCTTTTCTGCTTCAGTTCCCTGCAGATCTGGAATCCACCCATGCCCGGCAGATTCAGATCGAGCAGCACCAGATCCGGGGATACCGCAAAGATGGCTGCTGCCGCATTCTCAAAATCCGTAATGCCGCTGGTCTGATAGCCCGCCTTCTGCAATATAGCTTCCAGCTCTTCCCTCATCATATCTTCATCTTCTACCACCGCTATATGCTTCATATCTTCTCCTCATCTATCGATCAAGGTTTCATACCATCACCGCTGATCTTCATCTGCTTTAATCTATTCCTCACGTTCCGGTACCATCAATGTCAGAAGATACCGGTTACTTGACCGTTTTACAAATGCCACATAGATACATTCTACCACACAGAGCAGTAAAATCATAGCCGCAGCAAGCAGCATGGCATCCCCGATACTATTTGAGATCATACCGGAAACCAATGTAAGAACGGCACGCACACCGAAGATACTGCTGATGCCTGCAACGACAACCGGCATACCAAAGTACCAGTTGATCTGCTTTCTTGCGGAACGGCAGAGCAGTTCATAGGTTGCTCCAAGCCGGATCAGTGTCTTATATCTGCGGCTGGATTTCTGCTGTCCCATCAGGAACTGTACCCCGATCACGGTATTTGCAATGATCAGGAAAATGATCGCCAGATAGATCGTAATATAACTTGCTGCTACGATATAGAACATCCGGCGTCCCATATTTTTCAGATAACTTTCATACTCAATATTTTTTGCTGCAAAATCGATCTGCGCAAGTTTATCATTCATCTGCATGACCGACTGAAGCAGGTTATCTCCCTTGACCTTTGACTGATCCAGCACACCATTCAGATAGATCGTGCTGTCCCATGTATATTTGTCAAATACTTCATCCGGCACGATCAGAGCAAAGGATAATGTGATTGCCCGATCTGTGATAAACGATGTGTTCTGTATCTTACCGGTCAGATACATCTTATGATCCAGATATGCCACCTCCGGGCGGTCTGCCAGAATATCATTTATATTCTGATTCATGCTATCCGATGTAAATTCCAGACTTTTAAATACTGCCGCCTCATCGTCTGACAATGTAAGAGGTTCTTTTCCTGCAAGTTCGAGTACATGATTATATCCACTCAAAGAAATCAGATATGGATATGACTCATATTCCAGATTGTTAAGTAAAATATCTTTATCCTCTGAATCCGGCAGTTGTTCTACCCGGCTTATAACTGATGACAGATCGAACACATCATAATCACCATTTGCACCCGGAATAAGATGACCGACCCGCAACTCAAACAGATCGGAGAAATCCTGCTCCAGTCCGTTGTCTGCCAGAAGCTTTTTTACATTTGCCACACCCTGTTCCTGATCTTCTTCGTAATTCTCAAATGTATAATCCATGATATGGGTATTTCCCTTTTCATTTCCATAAGAAAATGCGATCACGATGCCGGCTCCAAAACAGCAGAGGGCTGCAAGGATCAGAATGGAACTGATCGATAAGGTGCTGGATTTTCTTATGACATTTTCCTGCACCTGACGGAAGTTAAATACCCGTAGGGCGGCTCCCCCACGGCTGTGTTTTGCCAGACGGTCGATAAAAAACCGCATGCCATAGAATAAGAGCAGCATACCAACAAAACCGATCAATATTGTCTCAGACATCTTGCGAAGTGTCGCCCATGACGTTCCTCCGATCGCCATGCTGTATGCCACAGCCAGACAGATAATACCGAGAACGAAGCTTACTGCATAGACGCCAGCCGGGAACTGCTTCTTGGTTCCCTCCGGTGTATCAACTAATAATGCACCGATCTCCTGACCTGCGATCTTCCCGCTTAAGATCAGGAATGCAACCAGTTTGATCACCAGAAATCCAACAGCAGTTATTATGATTGCCTGAATGGAAAATGTTACCTGATGTCCAACGATATCAAGTCCTACACATTTGGCTGTGATCAGACTGATCAATTCGGATAATAAAATGGCGATCGGAAGTCCTGTTATAAGTGCTGCCAGACTGCTTCCTATATCTTCTGCAAGAAGCATCCCGAAAAGCTTGCTTCTCCTCATTCCCATCATCAGGTAAACGCCAAATTCATGTCTTCTTCGTTCCAGTTGGAATTTGCTTGCATAGTAGATCAGGAAGAATAAGATCACCAGTGTCATTACAAAAAATGCAGGTATGATCTGGAACAGACGATCTACCGCATCACTCTCCATTTTCTTTAGGAATACCATAACATCCTGTGAAGAAAGCGACAGGATAATATAGAAAGCCACAATGGATATTACTAACGAGGAGAAAAACAAGCCATTTTCTTTTCTGCTTCGTTTACTGTTTTTTCGGATCAGTTTAAAGAACATTTGCGCTGCCCCCTCCCAACTGTGCCATGACCTGCAAGATTCTTTCATAGAACTGCTGTTGTGTCTCCGCGAGCAGATCCCGTCTTAATTCATGGAAGATCACGCCATCCTGAATGAATAGTATACGCTTGCAATAGCTTGCTGCATTGGAATCATGCGTTACCATTAAAACTGTTGTTTTCTCATCCCGGTTCAGGCCGGACAATTTCTCCATTAATGCTTTGGCATTTCTGGAATCGAGTGCTCCGGTTGGTTCATCTGCCAGAATGATGCCCGGATTCAGGATCAGTGCTCTGGCTGCTGCCAGTCTCTGCTTCTGTCCGCCGGACATCTGCGATGGAAACTTATCCAGTACATCAGTGATCTCCAGATATTCCGCTAACTGCTCCAGACGTTTTCCGCCCTCTGCCTCCGATATGTTATGAATCGACAATGGAACCATGATGTTCTCACGTCCGGTCAGATTATCCAGCAATTCAAAATTCTGGAACAGATATCCGATCTCTTTGCCACGGTACTCTGCCAGTTTTCTTCCCTTCAACCTCTGGATCTCTGTACCCTTCATCTGGATCTTGCCGCTGTCCGGCTGGATCACTGTTGCGATACAGTTTAATAATGTTGACTTACCGGAACCGCTGCTTCCCATAATTCCTAAAAACTCGCCCGGCATCACCTGAAATGTGATTCCGTTCAATGCCTTTGTCTGGTTCGGTTCCTTTCCATAATATTTTTTCAGATCTTCTATCTCTAATAATGCATCCATGCTGCCGCCTCCTTGTACTTCCTTAATTGCTGTTGTCTGGCTTCTTGGGGTATCATTCTTGCTTTCTTATTTCTATACCCGCTCTTGTTTACTTTTGCGGGTATGATATTCTTTTTCTTACTTTCATACCCACCACATCTGACAGTATTTATACTATCAGATATCTTCCTCAAATAACACTTACACTGAATGAAAGGTTTTGCCTGTATAATTCTGGAAACACCCGGCGATACTAAATATGTTTAAAAAGATAATTGCAGAATTAATATATATTGCACATACATGAACAGCATGACTTACCAACACAGTGTATAAATTTTTCCGCAATCATCAGCAAAATTTTCTCAGGAGGTTATCCCATGTCAAATATGTTTTGTTTTCAATGTCAGCAGACGGCTGGCAATAAAGCCTGTGTAAATACCGGGATCTGCGGCAAGCAGCCCTCAACATCCAATCTACAGGACGAGCTGGTCTGTGAATTGATACGGCTTGCCGAAGCTGCCGAACTGACAAAGAAATCTTTGCAACGAAAAAAAGAGACAGATCCCAAACTTCTGTCCAAATATCTAAACAATCGAAAATCCGCTAACCGTCTGCTGATCGACGGCTTATTTACAACGCTTACAAATGTGAATTTTGATGATAAAGCGATCAAAGATTACATCAAAGAAGTCCAGAAACGCCAGAAAGAGATCATGAACTGCATACCTGCAGACACATGTAAAATATCAGATGCCACAAATATGAATTTCTCAGATGCAGATAAGATTTCCTCGACTACAGATAAAAATTCACCAACTACAAATATGATTTTCTCAGATACAGATAAGATTTCCTCGACTACAGATAAAAATTCCACAACTGCAAATAGTAATTCATCAACAGCGAATACATTTCCCCCGGCCTGCGGCTCGAAAGATCCACATGATATTCCTGTTATCAGTCTGTGGGATGGCTCAGACGATATCGTGTCGCTCCGTTCCACTTTATTATTTGGCTTAAAAGGAATGGCAGCATATGCGCATCATGCGATGAATCTCGGCTATGAAAATGATACCGTGACGGCCTGGTTCTATAAAGGCTTGTGTGAAGTGAACCGTGAACATTCGGTAGAAGAATGGATTGAACTTATTATGGAATTTGGGAAAGTGAACTATCAGTGTATGGAGCTGCTTGATAAGGCAAATACAGAATCCTTCGGCACACCAACTCCGACTAAGGTTCACACCGATATCCGAAAGGGACCTTTCATCGTTGTATCCGGTCACGATCTCCGCGATCTGGAGCTGCTCTTAAAACAGACCGAAGGAACCGGTGTTAATGTCTACACTCATTCCGAGATGCTTCCGGCTCACGGCTATCCTAAATTAGCAGCCTATAAGCATCTTGCCGGCAACTTTGGAACTGCATGGCAGAGCCAGCAGACGGAATTTGAAAATATTCCTGCGCCCGTCCTCTTTACGACCAACTGCCTGATGCCACCACGTCCAAGCTATGAGGATCGTATCTACACCACCTCTGTTGTCGGTTATGAAGGAATGGTGCATATCGAAGGAACAAAGGATGGCAAGAAGGATTTTACCCCGATCATCAAGCATGCCCTAAAACTGGGTGGCTATGAACACGATCACAGCATGAGCGGTATCAACGGCGGTCATATCCTGACAACAGGATTTGCACATGGCGCAGTCCTCTCACATGCAGATAAACTCACAGCCGCCATCAAGAACGGTGATATCAAACACATCTTCTTAGTTGGCGGCTGTGACGGTGCCCATCCGGGCAGAAATTATTATACCGAATTTGTAAAACAGACTCCTATGGATTCTCTCGTTCTGACACTTGCCTGTGGCAAATATCGATTCAATGATCTCGACCTGGGCGAAATCGATGGAATCCCTAGAATCTTAGATATGGGGCAGTGTAATGATTCTTACAGTGCGATCAAGGTTGCACTTGCGCTGGCAGAAGCCTTCGGCTGTGATATCAACGAGCTTCCTCTGACCCTCGTTCTCTCGTGGTACGAACAGAAGGCTGTCTGTATCCTTTTAACCCTGCTTGCTCTCGGTGTCAAAAACATCTATCTCGGGCCAACCCTTCCGGCATTTATGACAGAGACTGTTGTCCGTTTTCTGGTTGACACCTACAACCTGCAGCCGATCACGGCTCCTGAGCAGGATATGGATGCGATCCTCGGACGCGGCTAAACAGCCAACCGACATATATTCATTCCTTTCCGGCAGCAGCTTCATGGCTGATTATGATACACACCATTACGATAGCAGAGATAATTGTATACTACTACCATACAGCTTCATCACACGTTCAGGTAAACATCCATGGTTTATCACACATTCTGATAACCACCACAATAAGGGCAGCGGCTGGCATATCCGGTTGCTGCCTTATATGATGCCCCACAGTTCGAACATCTGACTGCGATCAGATGGAGCTGCTCAGGATCGATCGACTTGTTGTCCATCAATTCTTCTTCTCTTCTGAGCCGTTCTCCACGGACAGAAGCAGGATCATAACTGTATTTGCCATTGTATTCATAGATATCGATCGTCATTCCGATCGGGAACATAGAATCCGCTCCCCTACTGATCGAAGTCGGCAGGATCACTTCCCGCTCAATACCATAATTGTCAAAATAATGCACTTTTACATTCCATGTAAACTGATCATTTACCCTATAGGATGTATTCTGTACATAACCATATATCTTTGCAGCATACTTTTCACCATGCACACGGATCATTTTCTGATTATGAAGCATAACAAGGATCGTCACGATAAAGCACAGTCCAATTACCACAAACATCAGTGGAATTAGTATAAATACTCCTATCTCACCAAATGCAAACATAAAGAGTACTGTCATGAAAAGCCCTATTCCGGCAAAACCCGTTCCGACGATCATACATATTTTCTGTGCACTGTTCATATCCATCTGCCTCCTACCTAATAATCAAAAAAATCAGATTTTCAATATCCGACTGACCGCATGCATCTATACATTAGACCTGCTCAATAATCTAAAATATCAGAATTCCAATAACCGCCTGACCACACGCATCTATACATTAGACCTGTTCAATAATCTAAAATATCAAAATTTCCAGTCAGGAAAATACCGCATTCGAAGTCTGATCTTAAATGAGAACCTCGTTCTAAGCTGATACAGTTTCTTTGTAAATATATATAACACACTATTTTCTGCATCTGTCAAGGTCTCCTGTCCATATACATGTTTTTCGATCAGCTCTGTAACCCGGACATATTCTCCTCTGTCAAATACGTCCTGCCATAGTGAAGCCCTCTCTTTTCCCTTTCTGGAATCTGTATCTGTCTCTGATAACATACCACTGACAAGAAGTTCGTCCGTCTCTTCCACTTTCCAGCCAAGTTCGGTCTGATATCCATATGCCGCTAACATCTTAAATATCGCTGCTGTAAGCTTTTCCGTACGCTTATCGGGTGTACATGCCTGATACCGTCTTTCAAATGTCAGTTCCATTACAAAATGCCGAATCTCAAATACTGTTATAACACATACCATACACAAGATCATCCAGGCAAATGCTGTCAGTGATATCTGCATCGGAAGCTGCTTATCCTGTTTTCCATCCGACTGGCTGTTTTCGTTATCCAGTTCATTTCCCATATCATCACTATCATCTTCTGCGGCGGTCTGACTTACCGTCTGTGGTCTCTGAACCATCTGAAGTAATGTATATGTATCATAATAAAATCCGGGAGTCACATCGACCGGAACCCAGCCAACACCATCCAGATAGACCTCAACCCAGGCATGACTGTTCTTATTTGTCAGGGTAACCGTATCAGATGAAGCTGCAAGAAGCTGTTGTTCCGAGACCAGATAGCCCTCTGTATAACGGGCAGGAATCCCCTGCATACGATATGCAAGAACTGCTGCGGACGCATATAATACAGCATTTCCCTGATGGCTCTTATTTAAAAACCAGCTGATCGGGTCTGTTCCTTCCGGTGCAGTCTCTGGCTTCTCCCGATAAGATACTCTCTTTTCCAGAACCTCCCGGATTCTCTCCGTTACTGCATATATCGTGTGATGAAATTGTTGGTTTTAGGTAACAAAAAAACACCGTATTGCTACGATGTTTCTTGTCCTATTTAGAAAGCATTAAGTACATCAATTTCTTCCATATTTTCCTTTTATGTCATCCCATTTAGGAAAATCAATATCTACTCCATAGTGGTTTTTATAGCTTCGCTTGAACCTATTTTTCCATTGAGCACCTTGTGTTCTTGTTTCAGGGTTTTGATATACAGTTTCTTCAAAGGCAGATAAATAATCTGTCATTGACTCGAACACATGGGCATTACCTCTTGTAGTGTACCAATTTCCAGGTCTCATTTTCTGCAAAATGCCATTTTTGTATTGGACTGTAATAGGCCAGTTGTCCATCGTCTTTGTTATTTCCCATATCTTTTTAAGCCAAAGGTCTTTGACGATGACATCACCTGTTTCTTCGTCCATTACATAACCGAAAATGAGGAAATCAGTATCAATATGATACGGTTTTTCAATCAATTCGTTTACAAATGCTTTGAAGTCCGCTATATCAAAAGCAGGACTTGACTCTCTATTAAAGGCTTTTATCTCTAAAAGGTTCTGCGTGTGATTATCTGGGTTCAAATACACATCAGGTGGCATTTGAGTATTTGGATTTGGGTCAAATTCAATACCTCTTGCGGTAAGCCATCCCTCAAGCCATTCTTGAAGAATATTACCAACAACATCTTTCCTTTTCACGATAATACTAACATCGCCCAAGTGAAAGCGGATTTGTCCCTTTACTGTTTTTATCTTATCTTCATTGATAAGTTTATCATAAATTTGTTGTGCTGTTAATTTCATTTTTCACAATCCCTTTCGTATATATCAAGTACTCTTTCCGATACCGCTTTGATTACCGGAACAACAACTGTATTACCTAAGAGGTCATATCCCTCATCAATGGTAACATCAAATTTATAATCGTCGGGGTATCCAAACAGTCGAAGTCCTTCTCTAAGTGTTAATTGACGGATTCCATTCCCATCGGGAACAAACAAGTGTTGCATATCCATAGCAACCAAAGTAGGTGCAATCTCCTTTGGGTCTAATACTTTGCTAACCTCAAAGGACATTTTTCCTGCAACAATATTATAACCTAATGGCAGGCTCGGGTCTTGTTCTCTACGATTACCGATTTTACGCTTCGGATATTCCTTTCGTACATACTTTTTCTCCACTAAATCTTCTAATATTTCCTCTAAGTTAGAAACATCATAGAAAGAGCGTATCATTTCAATGGTAAGAGGCATACCATCCATCCAATCAATGCCGTATTTCTCAGCCCATTTCTTTTTCCTGCGTTCTGTCATCATAATGTTAAGCAATTCTTTTTGTTCTTTGCTGACAGAACCTTTAATTTCTATATCCCAACTATGAATATTGTTTTTACCACCACGCTTATCTTTAATCGACTTTCCAAATAGTTCTTCAACAGTATAATGTTCCAACAACAGCCTTGTAAATTTGCTATCTGTTGTTGCCATACCTTTCTCCAATACATCAGATAGGGAACAATCAATATGATGGAATTTATCAAGGTTTGGATAATCTTTTTTTGTTCCCACAATGTAAACACGTTTTCTTTCTTGTGGCACACCAAAATATTTTGCATTAAGAACTTTCCACGAAACCTTGTATCCAAGGGTATCCAAATGTTCAAGTATCGTGGTCAATGTTCTTCCTATTTTATCCCCTGGCTTTTCACGGTCGTGATTTACAAGGCCTTCAACATTTTCAAGAACAAATCCATAAGGCTTTTTTTCTTTCAAAATGCGTTCTACCTCAAAGAACAATGTTCCTCGTGTATCTTCAAATCCTAATCGTTTCCCAGCGGCAGAAAACGCTTGACAGGGAAATCCTGCAAGAAGAAAATCAAAATTCGGTATATCTTTGGCTTCAACTTGCGTAATATCGCCATTAACTGTTTCATCGGGATGATTTTGTTTTAAGACTTTGATTGCATAAGATTTAATTTCTGATGTAAAAACACATTTCGTTTGAAACCCATTTTCTTTACAAGCCAACTCAAACCCTTTTCGTATTCCGCCTATCCCAGCAAACAAATCGACAAATTTAATTGTTCTGTTCACTTATTTTCCTCCTCTGAGTAGCCAAGCCATTGTTTTTCTATAAATTCGTATGACTGCTCATTTTCTTCGCAAAAAGACTTAATTGCTTTCATTGCTTTCATATTCGGTTTTGCTTTGTTAAGTTCCCAACGATTAACCGTTGATAAAGCAACATTAAGTTTCTGTGCAAAATCTTCTTGTGTGTAAAAGGCTTTTTGCCTTGTAATTCTAATTGCTTCACCCAAATCCATAAGCAACCTCCTTGCGTAACTTTCCATTATTTTAGCGCAAATTAGGCGTTTTTGTCAATACCGTAGCTACTTCGACTATACTCACAACTTAATGACTTCTTGAATACTTGCCGAAAAAGAAAAACTGCCATCAGTTGACAGCAGTTTTC
>ERZ808240.306-NODE-306-length-66815-cov-17.276318_pt1 | contig 66815 bp, 58 predicted proteins | sample MGYA00521084_ERZ808240 | MGnify/ENA primary metagenome ERZ808240 (study PRJEB31516, sample SAMN03275571) | gut metagenome | biome: mammalia-associated habitat; material: feces | host: Papio cynocephalus | place: Kenya | collected 2012-08-06 ...
GGAAATACGGAGGGAATACCATGGATCGGAAAGAAGCCATTCGCAGCGCATACCGAATGACGGGCGGCAATCATTTTTATGACGGAATGATCACCTGCTCTACCCTGAGTGGGAAAGCGGTGTGCCGCCTGGTGTGGGACATGAACAAGGCGGAAAATGACGCTTATCTTGAGAAGGCACTGTCGGGCATTCCCGAGGATTTTTCGGGCAGGCTGCTGGAGGTGCCGGTGGGAACCGGCGTTCTGACCATGCCAGTTTATCATACGATGCCCGAGGCGGACATTACCTGTCTGGATTACTCGCCGGATATGATGTCGCAGGCGCATGAAAAAGCCGACCGCCTGCGCCTGAATAACGTGACTTTCCAGCAAGGGGATGTGGGTGCGCTGCCTTTCGGGGACAGTACATTTGATGTTGTCCTGTCGCTGAATGGGTTCCACGCTTTTCCGGATAAAGAAGCCGCGTATCGGGAGGTTTTACGGGTCTTGAAGCCCGGCGGGACGTTCTGCGGCTGCTTCTATGTGATGGGCGAGCACAGGCGAACCGACTGGTTCGTCCGGCACGTTTATGAAAAGGCAGGATTTTTCACGCCGCCCTATGAGACAGTCTCCAGCCTGAAAGCACGGTTGGATGGAATGTACGCGGATGTGGATATAGGAAACCTGAAAAGCATGGCATGGTTTGTCTGCCGGAAAGCGGACTAATGCGGAGACAATTTCATGTATAAAAAACAAGGAGGGAGGCAAGCGGATGAAAGACAGCGAATTGCAAATTGACCGCAGCTGTCATGTGCTGTACTCAAAGCCCTGCAAAAAGGAAATTCTGGCAAAAATCGCCCTGCACTATTCGGAGCCGGAACGCGAAGGTGTCTGGGAGCGGGTGCAGCTGAGATATGCAGAGCTTCTTTCCAAGTGGCGTACCGACCTCGGCGGCAAGAAAAATTTTCACAACGGCGCAGGCGGCACCTACGACTGCATCGCCATCATGTGCTATTACGATGTGTGCCGGGAAGTAGTCACATTCCGCGAAATGGAAGCGATCGAAGAGAATCTGATCCTGCCGGCGTTTCGCAAGCTGCGCTTCGTTGACATCAACAAGCCATTTTGGAAGAAACTGATGTACCGGGCGTTCACCGCCGCCAAAAAGCGCTGTGACGCATGGCACGATTATGAGATGACGGTTGCGCCTTACGAAAACGGTAAGCCTATCTATTATGAATTTACGGCGTGCCCGGCGGCGGAGTTTGCCAAACAGTTCGGATTTACGGACATTATGCCCGCCCTGTGCAATGTGGACTATGCGTCCATGGAGCTGCTGCACGCCAGGCTTGTGCGGACGACCACCTGCGTGGAGGGCTGCCGGTGCGACTATACCATCTGCGGCGATCAGGATCCGTATGCAAAGGAACATCCCGAATACCGGGATGAGGCTGGATTCCGGCGAAACAAGTAACAATCAGCGCAAAGGCGGTGAGATAAATGGAAACCTTTCTCGGAATACTGATCCCCTTTCTCGGTACAACACTGGGTGCAGCCTGTGTGTTCTTTATGAAAAAAACGCTTAGTGATTTGGTGCAGCGGTCTCTTGCCGGCTTTGCCGCCGGTGTGATGGTGGCGGCGTCCATCTGGAGCCTGCTGATTCCCGCGATAGAGCAGTCTGAGAATATGGGAAAGCTGTCCTTTCTCCCTGCCTTTATCGGATTTTGGGTCGGCGTGCTGTTTCTACTCCTGCTTGACCATCTGATCCCCCACCTTCATGTTGGCAGTGATCAGGCCGAGGGACCGAAAAGCAAGCTCGGGCGCACCACGATGATGGTGCTGGCAGTGACCTTACATAACATTCCGGAGGGAATGGCAGTTGGCGTGATGTATGCAGGCTTTCTTGCGGGAAATACACAGATCACGGCGGCAAGCGCACTTGCGCTGTCCCTCGGCATCGCCATTCAGAACTTTCCCGAGGGTGCTATCATCTCCATGCCGCTCCGGGCAGAGGGAGAGAGCAAGGGCAGAGCGTTTCTCGGCGGTGTGCTTTCCGGCGTAGTGGAACCTATCGGCGCAGTGCTGACGAGCATCGCCGCACAGCTCATCATCCCCGCGCTGCCATATCTTCTGAGCTTTGCCGCCGGCGCGATGCTCTATGTGGTCGTCGAAGAGCTGATCCCCGAAATGTCGCAGGGGCGGCACTCGAACCTTGGAACGGTATTCTTTGCGGCGGGCTTCAGCGTCATGATGGCGCTGGATGTGGCATTGGGATAGAAGAAAACAATGAAGATAAGCGGCAGCACTGCATAATGCGGCAGGAACATCCGGCGAGGAAATTGAGGTTCTGGTGGCGGCGCTTTTCCGCGGGAATACTTTAAGACAACTATATAAGATGAGCGCAATTCACCGCCGGATGCCGGAGGCATATTGTGCAGTGTCGCCTTTGCGGTTTCGGATGCCGAAAGCGAGCTTTACCTGCGAGGGTTGCCGTTTGCAGGTCATGGGGCGGGCTATATGCCGCGATGCGGCGATGTTCATGACCTATAACATCAGCAGTGTTCCATATCTTCAAATCTGACTATTGACTTTATGGCGGCGCAGGATATATACTTGCTTATCATTTTCTGATTACCGGCGCGGGACAGCGCGCCGGTAACGCAAGGAGCTGCCAATGAAAAGAAATCGCCATCAGTCAGTTTTTGCCCTGCTCGCCGCAATCATCTGGGGCGCGGCTTTCTCCGCGCAGAGCGTCTGCGCGCAGTATCTCGGTCCGTTCACGATAACGGCACTGCGCTCGTTCATCGCTTTTTTCGTGCTGCTTGCCGTATGCCTGCTGCGGAAAAAGACAGGCTGCGGCACGCGGCGCGATATAATAATCGGCAGCCTCGTGTGCGGTGCAGCTCTCTTCGCGGCGTCAAATGTGCAGCAGCTGGCGCTCAACATGGGCGCGTCTGCCGGCAAAGCCGGTTTTATAACGGCGCTGTATATCGTGCTGGTGCCGATCGGGCAGATGTTCTTCGGGCATAAGGTCTCCCCGCGGCACTGGCTCGCTGTCGCCGCTGCTGTTGCGGGGATGTACTTTCTCTGCATTACAGGCGGCTTCTCCATATCCTCCAGCGATCTGTATCTGCTGCTGTGCGCGCTCCTTTTCTCCGTGCAGATCCTGGCCGTTGACAGATTCAGCGCGCGCGTGGACGGGCTTATTCTGAGCTGCGGGATGTTTCTTGTCGTCGCCATACTGTCGTCGTTCGTTGCGCTGCCGCTTGAGGATATAACCGTCGGCGGCATTGCCGCGTGCATATGGCCGCTGCTATATATCGCGGTATTTTCAAGCTGTCTGGGCTACACATTCCAGATCCTTGCCCAGAAGGGCGGCAACCCGGCGGTCGTCTCGCTATTGATGAGCCTTGAGGCGCTCTTCGCGGCGGTGTTCGGCGCGCTTGTGCTCGACGAGCGCATGACCGCGCACGAGCTTATCGGATGCGCTCTCATGATAGCGGCAATCGTCATTGCGGAGCTTCCAGCGCGGATAGCAAAGGCAAAGCCCTGAACCAATACGTCGTCATCGCCGCCCGGAAAAAGCTCCGGGCGGCGATGACATATACCGTATATTTTATTGATAGCCTGCGGCAACCTTGCCGATGGCAGTGCCGATGATGCTGATGGCGGTTTTCAGCTCGCTCTGGTCGCCCGCGACGCTCTCGATCGTGCCGAACTGCGTGAGGATCTTGTCGAGACTGACGTTCTCCAGCTCCTTGCCCGCATCGTTGAGCGCCTCAATGTCCAGATTGTTGATGAACTGTATCGCATCCTGAAGCTTTCCCGGGTCGAGCGCCTTCAGCTGCGACGAGTAATGCTGCACGGTGGCGGACACCTCCTCCAGCGTGCGCGCCGCCGTCCTCACGCGGGGCATCGCGATGAGCACGAGTATCACCAGCACAACGCACGCAATGCACCAGCACTTTATCGTCCGCACGCGGCGCTCCGCCTCGCGGCGCTCCATCGCCTCCACGCGCTTTTGCAGCAGATCTATTATCTCCCGCTCGGTCTTTGGCGAAGTGCCGGCTGCGTCAGGCTTCTTTTCAACGGTTTCCATCGTCAGCTTCTCCTCTCTCATTTTTTGCCGGATAATGCATATATGCGCTGTCCGCCTCGATGTCCTTCCACGTGAACACGCCGTCTGTATAGCTTATGTAACTGTGGGGCGACGCCTCCTTCGGGATGGAGACCGAGCCGGGATTGAGATAAACCGCGCCGCCCGCCTCGCGGCACTCCGGCACGTGAGTGTGCCCGCCAAGGACGATGCCGCCGCCGGCGAGCTTCGGAGGGTTGTGCACAGACCAGACGTGCCCGTGCGAGGCAAAGACAAAACGCCCGTCAAGCTCGAGCATGGCGCTGTCGGACAGGATGGGAAAATCCAGCATCATCTGATCGACCTCCGCGTCGCAGTTGCCGCGCACCGCCGCTATGCGCCCGGCATAGGCGTTCAGAAGGCGTGCAGTCTCCCGCGTGTCGTAGTCTTTCGGGAGGTCGTTGCGCGGTCCGTGATAGAGAAGATCGCCAAGGAGCAGCAGCCTTTCTGCACCCTCGCGCTCAAAGCATTTCAGCAGCAGCCGGCAATAGTGCGCCGAGCCGTGTATATCCGATGCGATCATCCACTTCATATTTCCCGCCTCCCGAGACTTTGTTTTCTGTGTGACGTATTATAGTAAAAATATCACGACCCGTCAATGTCCGCGGGTCGCGCTCTGAGATATTTAACAGATAGTTTAATTGTTGACCGGCGCGGCAGCGTTGCGAAGCCGCCGGGTCTGTGCTATAATGTAGCGCGAAGTGAACGCGCGGCATACCACACCGCAGCTCGCAGGGAGGAGATAAAATGAACGTATTGACCAACCTTCAGCCGGAAAATGTTTTCCGCTTTTTTGAAGAAATATCCGCTATCCCGCGCGGCAGCCGCAACACAAAGGCAATAAGCGACTATCTCGCCGCATTCGCCGAGACGCGCGGACTGGAGCATTATCAGGACGCGCTCAACAACGTCATCATCATTGCGCCCGCCGCGCCCGGCTATGAGAACGCCGAGCCGGTGATACTGCAGGGGCACATGGACATGGTGTGCGAAAAAGCGCCGGGCTGCGCCAAGGACATGGAGCGCGAGGGGCTTGACCTCGCCGTGGAGGGCGACTGCGTTTATGCGCGCGGCACGACGCTCGGCGCGGACGACGGCATCGCCGTGGCAATGGCGCTGGCAGTGCTGGACGATACATCCCTCCCCCGCCCGCGCGTGGAGGCGGTGTTCACCGTGGATGAAGAGATCGGCATGGGCGGCGCGATGGGCATTGATCTCAGCCCTCTGAAGGGGCGGCGGCTCATAAACCTCGACTCTGAGGAGGAAGGGATATTCACCGTCGGCTGCGCAGGCGGCGCTGGCGTGTGCTGCACGCTGCCGGTCAGGCGCGAGGCGTTCGACGGCACGGCGCTTGACATTGCCGTGACCGGGCTTCTCGGCGGGCACTCCGGCGCGGAGATAGACAAAGGACGCGCCAACGCCAACATGCTGATGGGTCGGTTGCTGTACGCGCTGAACAGGGCGACGGATATGCGTCTCGCCGGCGTACACGGCGGCTTGAAGGATAACGCGATACCCACCGCGTCCCACGCCGAAGTGATCGTGCGCGACGCGGACGCGGCGCGGACCGTGTGCGCCGCGATGGAGGCTGCGTTCCGCAACGAATACCGCACGACGGACGCGGTGATAAGCGTGACTGTCACGCGCGGGGCGCACGGCGCGGCGCTGGACAAAGCGGCGACGGAGCGCACCATAACGCTGCTGTGCTGCGCGCCGAACGGCATACAGGCGATGAGCGCGGAAATTCCGGGGCTGGTGCAGACCTCGCTCAACCTCGGCATACTCGCGGCAGACGAGGCAGGCATACACGCCACGTTCAGCGTCCGCAGCAGTATTGACAGCCAGAAGCGCATGCTCATCGACCGCCTGACATGCCTGACGGAGGCGCTCGGCGGCACGGTGACGGTCGATGGGGATTATCCCGGCTGGGAGTACGCCCAGGTATCTCCCCTGCGCGAGCTGATGCGCGAGGTGTTCGTTGAGCAGTACGGGCGCGAGCCGGTCATCGCGGCGATACACGCGGGGCTTGAGTGCGGGCTGCTGATAAGCAAGCTGCCGGGGCTGGACTGCGTGTCCGTCGGACCTGACATTGACGAGATACACACATTCCGCGAAAAGCTGCACATTGCATCCACCCAGCGCACATGGGCGCTGCTGACGGAGACGCTGAAACGCATGAAATAAAAAACTCCCGGCTTGACGGAACGCAAGCCGGGAGGTATAATAAAGAAAACATAGGACGCCGCAACAAGCGGGGTGCCCGAGGTTTTACAGTAAAGCTTTATTCAAACTCGACCGTCACTTCTGACCCAAGTGGCAGTCTTTGTATTTTCACCTCATCAGTCACTGCGCGACAGCTTCCAGCTTGTCAGAAAAGTCCTTACAGAACTTTTTTGACCGCGCTTTCCGCCGGGCATTTTGAAAGTGTTCAAAATGCTGTTACCGAAAGCCTTGTTTTTTACCAGTCTGAGCTTCTCCTCAAGGGGAAGCCTTGGAATTCGCAAACTGACAGTGCGCTGCGTATTGCAGCGCACTTTTTTGTTATGTTTATTGTATTATGTATTTTATTTTATGTTAATTATTTTATGTTAATTATTTTATGTAGATTATGTTCTGTATTTTATTTTATGTATATTTTTTTATGTTTATTATAATATGTTAAGTCTATTATGTCGTTTATGTTATGTTACTTTTTGTGAACCAGGTGCAAAAAAACACTCCGGATAAAAATCCGGAGTGCTTTGGAGTTAAATATATTCTCTTTTATAATGCGGTGAGTTTTCCGTTACCCGGCAGCGCCCTCACCAGCACCGGCAGGCTGTTCAACCGGCGGCTGCTCAGGGGCAGGTGCAGGCTCAGGGGTAGGCTGGACAGGGGTCGGAGTGGGGACGGTATCAGGGGTCTTTTCCTCAACGGTAGGTGCAGGAGTGCCTTTACTCGATTCGGTGACGACCGGTGCTGCTGACTCAGCGGGCGCGGGCTGAACTGCCGGGGCATCAGCCTTTGGCTCTTCCTCGGTCTTGGGCTCTTCGGGCTTCGGCTCTTCCACGGTCTTGGGCTCTTCGGCTTTGCAAACGGAGCATACGCCATTTGCGAAAACATGACCCTTTGCGGGGATCTTTTCGATCCTGGTTTCGCCGCACTCGGTGCAGGTATAAGTCTTAACGCCGGCTTCGGTGCAGGTGGCTTCCTTTGTGACAGCACCATCATCCCAAGCATGCTCGCAGTCGGACTCAGCAGCAGCTTCAGGCGCAGCATCGGTCACGACGGCAGCTTTCTTATCGGTGTCTTCCAGCGTGACAACGCCACTGGTATTGGTGTCTAAACTGCTTATAACTATATCTCCACCATCTTCGGATTCTTCAACTTTGACTTTATCTCTGACTGTCACCTCTGCTTTGTCGCCCTTATCATAGCTGACCTCAGCATTGTTCTTAGGCGTAAGTGTACCGTCATCGTCTTTTTTATACCCTGCAGGAATTTTACCGTCAAGTATCTCCCCGAGGTTAGGAGCGGCATTCTTTATATCGATGGTTTTTACAACGTTTTTGCCGTCCTTATCTGTGGAGATGAAAATGGTCTTCGCCCAGCCAAGGCTGTCATTCCAGAGTTTTTTCAACGCACTGAGAAAGCCGTCTTTATCTTTGGTTTGGGTAAGGTCTTTTAACTCTTCTACTTCGTCTCTGGCACTCCCACTATATTCAAGCTGAATGTAGTATGTATTCTTATCATTTTTATCTTTCGCTATACCAACGCTGCTTGGAATACCCCCTTCTTTTGAGACAATTTTTTTGTCAAAAGTGCGCTTACCTCCATCTGCATCACCGGCTGTGGTTTCTTCATATACTGCTGTCTCATCGTAGTAAAAGTATACGGTGGTCTTATCGGGAGTCTTTGCGCTGATAGGATTATCTTCTTTATCAAAGTTCACAAGCTTTTCAGCGTTTTTCTCATCAATGACCTTGACCTTTATGGAATCATCTTTCTGCGGTGGATAGATGAAATTGCACACCTGAACGCGGAGCTTGACCTTTTCACCGTTGGCGAGGTCAAAAATATCCCCGATGTTCACGCCGATGCGCACGGAGCCCATCAGCTTGGCGACAGCCTGCTTCAGGGCGGCGATCTGGTCGGAATTCAGCCCGGTATCGTCCTTGACGAGGACTTTGCCGCCGCGGATATAGAGGTTTGCGTAATCAATGCCAAGCTCTTTCGCTTTCTCGGTGTTCTCGCGCAGGAGCTTGCTGGCGGCAAGGTCGCCAAGATCAATGGCGATAACGCCGTCCTCCGCGTCCGCCTTATAGCTGACGCCGTCGAGGCGGATGTCGTCATACCCCAGCTCGCGCATACGCACGGCGCAGGCTTCCATCGTGCCGAGGTTAAATGCGATCTGCACTATTTCCGGCTCCTTCTCCTTGTCCTTCTCTGCATCGGAGCTGTCGGCGAACGCCGAAACGCCAAGAGAGAGCACGAGAACCAGCGCAAGCGCAAACGACAGCACTGCTTTGAGTTTTTTGCTCATCCTATTCTCCTCCATAAAAAAATTTCTCATAACCGCAATTTCAAGCGCCCACATGACTATATAATTATGTGTGCTCAAAACTTTATATGCATATTGTAGGATTTTTATCAGTCGGCGTCAACTACATTTCAGTGACAATTTTGAAAATAAGGAAATTTTTACGGCGGCACCGCACAATACGTCTGCGGCATACGGCGGAAAATTTGCGTTGAAATACATAAACGCGGGGCAATCTGACATGCCCCGCGTTTCGCGCAATATTACTTTTTCAGCGCGGCAGCGCGCTCCACCGCCGCGTCAACGATCTTCCGCAGGTTGAAGCCGAGCGCGCCGCCGAGGATCGCGCCGAGCAGGAAGAACGCGCGGTGATAACGCCGGCGCGCCCTCGCCAGAATGTGCTTTTTCTTCTTGATTTTCATGGTATATCTCCCTTACAGTTAATGCTTTCAGCCGGCACTGCGCCGTTGTGGAAATTATAACCCAGGCGCAGTGAAATTGCAAGGGCAACCATATGCATACAGCCGTGCATATCTTCATGTATACAACCCCGGCGTTCCGGCAATAATATTCCGAATTCAAGTTTTCGGGAGTGAGAACCATCAAACGCTTCAACACAAGAACACTCATCGCCGGTGCGGCGCTGGCGTCCGCCATCGTGTGCACGGCGGTCAACGGCGCCGCCGCCGGGAGGAGCGCGCGGGAGGGCGCAGCCGGAGCGGCGGCAGCGCCATCCGCCGCGCCGTCCGCCGCCGCGGCGGCGCAAACGCCGGGAGGCGGCACGGCAAGGCTTGCCGACGGGACGGAGCGCCGGGAGAGCGCAATATCAAGGCTGTTCGGCGCGGAGAGCGTGCGCGGCGGCGATGATGCGGACGAGGGCGGCATCATCAACATCCTGCTCATCGGGACGGACGAGCTGCTGCCGGATTCGGACGATCTCGGGCGCGGAGACGTAACGATGCTGTGCTCGCTCGACCAGGAGAGCGGCAGCGTGAAGCTGGTGAGCTTTGAGCGGAGCACCGCAGTGCCTTGGCAGGGACACGGGGATGTTATGCTGACAAACTCGTTCACCTACGGCGGGGCGGAGCTGACGACTGAGAGCATACGCCGCTGCTTTCGCGTGGATGTTGCGGGGTATGTTCACTTCGACTTTGACAGCTTCAGCAGGATAATCGACGCGCTGGGCGGGATAGATGTGGAGCTGACCGCAGCGGAGGCCGCCGCGCTGACCGATGACACATACACGGAGATATGGTTCTCCGAGGGGATGAACCGGCTTGACGGCGAGGGGGCGCTGCGTTTGTGCCGTTTGCGGCGCATAGACGACAACTGGGAGCGCGTGGCGCGCCAGCGGCGCGTGGTGCAGGCGGTGCTGACGCGGGCGAAGAGCCTGCGCCTGACGCAGATAGACGATATTGCAGCGGCGGTGCTGCCGCTGATAGACACGGATCTCCCCGCGCGGCAGCTCGCCGCGCTGCTGCTCGCCGCGCCGAAGTTCGCCGGAGCGCAGGCGGAGCAGATGACGATACCCGACAGGAGCAGCATATGGGTGCACGACGGTTATGACGAGGATGTGACCGGCTGCGACTACGGCTATGAGAGCGAGCGGCTGCGGGTGTTCTTATATGGGGAGTGAAAATCACCGCCTCGTCCGTTGATCTGGACAAGGCGGTGATCTTTTATTCTTCTGCGGCGGCGAGAGACTGCGTCTGCTCTATCTCCGTTATCATGGCGACGCGCGCGGCGTGGCGTCCGCCCTGAAACTCCGCGTCGAGCCATGCGTCAACAATGTCTTTTGCAAGCTCCGCGCCGACGATGCGCGCGCCAAAGCAGATCATGTTGGCGTTGTTATGCTGCTTTGAGAGGCGGGCGGTGGTCGGCTCGCTGCACACGCAGGCGCGTATGCCGTTCACCTTGTTCGCCGCGAGGGATATGCCAACGCCCGTGCCGCAGATGAGCACGCCCCCATCCACCGCGCCGGAGGCGACGAGCTTTGCCGCCCTGTAGCCGCTGACAGGGTAGTTGAAGCTGGCGGTGCTGTTCGTGCCGACATCGACAACGTCTATACCGCGCTGCTCCAGATGCGCCTTTATTTCTTTTTTCAGTTCGACCGCCGCGTGGTCGTTGCCAATGACAAGCTTCATAGTATTCTCCCGCCTTTAATATGTTTCAGATTTCTACAAGCTCATATTCTCTCGACCCGACGCCGAGCGCCGACGCCGCTTCGATGGTGTGAATGCCGTTGCGGCTCTCCACGCGCTCTATGAAATGCGCCTTGCCGGGGTCGTCGGAGGAATAAACAAGGTCGATGCACGCCTGGTCAATTGCGACGGGGTCAAGCGAGGCGAGAATGCCGATGTCGGCAATGCAGGGATCCTCCGCCTCGGCGCAGCAGTCGCAATCGACGGACATATTCTTCATGACATTTATATACGCCATATTGCCGCCGAAATACCTGACGATGGAGGACGCCGCATCCGCCATGGACTCAAGAAAGGAATCCGGGTCTGCCGTCCAGCGCTCGTCAGGGTTGCCGGCGCCGTGGACATACGCCTTGCCGTAGGACGAGGCGCAGCCGATGGCAAGCTGCTTGAGCGCGCCGCCGTAGCCGCCCATGGGGTGACCCTTGAAGTGTGCAAGGACAAGCATGGAGTCATAATTCGCCATATTTTTGCCGACGTAGTTCTTCTTGATCCTTTTGCCGCCGGGAATGTCGAGCACCATGTCCGGTCCTTGAGCGTCGAGTATGTCAACGGTGAAGTTCTCGCTCCAGCCGTGCTCCGCCATAAGCGCAATATGGCTCTCCGTAGTGCTGCGCGCGCCTTCATACGCGGTGTTGCATTCGACCACCGTGCCGCAGACCTTCTCCACCATCGGCTTCCACATATCCGGACCGAGGTAGTTCTGGTTGCCGCGTTCGCCGGAATGCAGCTTCACGGCAACCCTGCCGGGGAGGGTTTTGCCGAGGCGGTCATACAGCTCCACCACTTTTTCGGGCGTGATCTCGCGGGAAAAATAAACTCTGGGTTTCATAAGCCTCAGACTCCTTCAGGTATTATGAGCAGAACGCCATGCAAATAGCGAACCTATTCACATGGCGTTCCGGTCGCGCAGTCCGTCCGGCAGGGGCGGACTGCGCATTATACATATTCAGATATAACCCGATCAGCCGTTCTTGATGGCTGCCTGTGCGGCGGCAAGACGTGCGATGGGAACGCGGAACGGGCTGCAGGACACGTAGTCCAGACCGACCTTGTGGCAGAACTCAACAGAGCTGGGGTCGCCGCCGTGTTCGCCGCAGATGCCAAGGTGCAGCTCCGGGCGGGTCGCACGACCGAGCTTTGCTGCCATGTCAACAAGCTTGCCCACGCCGACCTGGTCAAGGCGGGCGAACGGATCGCTCTCGTAGATCTTGTGGTCATAGTATGCGCCGAGGAACTTGCCGGCGTCGTCACGGCTGAAACCGAAGGTCATCTGGGTGAGGTCGTTCGTGCCGAAGGAGAAGAACTGAGCCTCGGTGGCGATCTGGTCAGCGGTGAGGGCGGCTCTGGGGATCTCGATCATAGTGCCGACAAGATACTTCATGTCGGAGCCGGCATCGGCGATGAGCTTATCGGCGACGGCGGCGACAACGTCCTTGACGAACTTGAGCTCCTTGACCTCGCCCACAAGCGGGATCATGATCTCAGGAACGAGGTTCCACTCGGGATGACGCGCCTGAACGGCGAGCGCGGCCTTGATGACGGCGCGGGTCTGCATCTCGGCGATCTCCGGGAAGGTGACGGCCAGACGGCAGCCGCGGTGACCCATCATGGGGTTGAACTCATGCAGGGAGGCAATGATGTTCTTGATTGCCTGAACGCTCTTATGCTGCGCCTTTGCCAGAGCCTCAATGTCGGCCTCCTCGGTGGGCACGAACTCGTGAAGAGGAGGATCAAGGAAGCGGATGGTGACGGGGTAGCCGCCCATAGCCTCATAGATGCCTTCAAAGTCCTTCTGCTGCATCGGCTCAAGCTTTGCAAGGGCGGCAACGCGCTCTTCCTTGGTGTCGGAGCAGATCATTTCACGGAAAGCAGCGATACGGTCGCTGTCAAAGAACATATGCTCGGTACGGGTGAGACCGATGCCCTGTGCGCCCAGCTCGCGCGCCTTCTGCGCGTCGTGCGGGGTGTCGGCATTGGTGCGCACCTGGAGGCGGCGGTACTTGTCGGCCCATGCCATGATGCGCCCGAACTCGCCGGCGATGGTGGCATCGACCGTGGGGATGATGCCGTCATAGATCTTGCCAGTGGAGCCGTCGATGGAGATGTAGTCGCCCTCGTGGAAGGTCTTGCCCGCAAGCTCGAACTTCTTGTTGGCTTCGTCCATCTTGATCTCGCCGCAGCCGGAGACGCAGCACTTGCCCATGCCGCGCGCGACGACTGCCGCGTGGCTGGTCATGCCGCCGCGGACGGTCAGGATGCCCTGTGCGGCCTTCATGCCCTCGATGTCCTCGGGGCTGGTCTCAAGACGGACAAGAACGACCTTCTCCTTGCGGGCGGCCCATTCCTTCGCCTCTTCCGCACTGAAGACGATCTTGCCGCAGGCAGCGCCGGGGGAGGCGCCGAGACCCTTGCCGATCGGCGTTGCGGCCTTGAGGGCGGCGGTGTCAAACTGGGGGTGGAGAAGAGTGTCAAGGTTTCTGGGGTCGATCATGAGAACGGCCTGCTTCTCGTCGATCATGCCCTCGTCAACAAGGTCGCATGCGATCTTGAGGGCGGCCTGCGCGGTGCGCTTGCCGTTGCGGCACTGGAGCATATAGAGCTTGCCGTTCTCGACGGTGAACTCCATATCCTGCATGTCGCGGTAGTGGTTCTCAAGGATGGCGCAGACCTTCACAAAGTCGGCATAAGCCTCGGGGAACTGCTCCGCCATCTGGGCGATGGGCATGGGAGTGCGCACACCGGCGACAACGTCCTCGCCCTGGGCGTTGACAAGGAACTCGCCCATGAGCTTCTTCTCGCCGGTGGCGGGGTCACGGGTGAAGGCAACGCCAGTGCCGGAATTCTCGTTGAGGTTGCCGAAGACCATCGGCATGACGTTGACGGCAGTGCCCCAGGAATAGGGGATGTCGTTGTCGCGGCGGTAAACGTTGGCTCTGGGGTTGTCCCAGGAGCGGAACACGGCGCGGATGGCTTCGTAAAGCTGGGTCTTCGGGTCGGAGGGGAAGTCCTCGCCGATCTGCTTTTTGTACTCCGCCTTGAACTGCTCGGCAAGCTTCTTGAGGTCGGAAGCGTCAAGCTCCAGGTCGGAGGTAACGCCCTTGGCAGCCTTCATCTCGTCGATGAGCTGCTCAAAGTACTTCTTGCCGACTTCCATGACGACGTCGGAGAACATCTGGATGAAGCGGCGGTAGGAGTCGTATACGAAACGCTCAAACTTCGGATCGGGGTTGCCCTTGATCATGGCGGCGACAACGTCGTCATTGAGACCGAGGTTGAGTATGGTGTCCATCATGCCCGGCATGGAAGCGCGCGCACCGGAGCGAACAGAGACGAGCAGCGGGTTGGAAAGATCGCCGAACTTTTTGCCGTTGAGCTTCTCCATCTTCTCGACGTATTCCATGATCTGAGCCATGATCTCGTCGTTGATCTTGCGGCCATCCTCGTAATACTGGGTGCAGGCCTCGGTGGTGATGGTGAAGCCCTGCGGCACGGGAAGACCGATGTTGGTCATCTCCGCAAGGTTTGCACCCTTGCCGCCCAGAAGCTCGCGCATGGAAGCGTTGCCCTCAGAAAACAGATAGACGTATTTCTTACTCATTCTTTTTCGATCCTTTCTATTGTCGAAATATCTAATCAGCCACTGGTTAGAATAACACAAACTGTCGTAAATAATCAATAGATTTTGTGCACAAATATCTGTTTTTTTATGCGCATTTAACGTCAAAGTGACGATACATCGCACAAATCGCCAATTTTTTCACAGAGTGAGGCGAATTCGGCGATGCTAAGCGTCTCTCCGCGCACGCGCTCGTCAAGCCCGCACCCTGCCAGCGCGGCGGCCGCAAGCCCTTTATCCATGCCAAGACCGGCGCTGAGCGCGTTGACAAGCGTCTTTCTGCGCTGGTTGAACGCCGCGCGGACAATGCGCATGAGCAGCTTCTCATCGCGCACGGTGCAGGGCGGCGCGGCGCGGCGCGTGAGGCGGATGACGCTGGAGGTGACCTTCGGCTGCGGGATGAAGCAGCCGGGCGGCACGTCGAAGAGAAGCTCCGCCGTCATGTGCCACTGCACAAAGATGCCGAACGCGCCGTAATCGGGCGTATTGGGCGCGGCGCAGATGCGCCGGGCGACCTCGCGCTGGATCATGACGGTGACGGTGTCAAAAAGCCCGCTCTCTATGAGCTTTGTGAGCACGGGGGTGGTTACGTTATAGGGGAGGTTCGCGCACACGACGGGGCGCAGCCCCGGCATGCGCTCCGCTGTCAGCGCGGCGAGATCCTGACGGAGGATGTCGCCGTACACGACCTCGACATTTGCAAGATCCGCCAGCGTTTCCGTCAGCACGGGGCGCAGCGCGCCGTCAAGCTCCACCGCGACGACTTTTCCCGCGCGTTCGCTCAGCTCCCGCGTCAGGCAGCCGATGCCCGGTCCTATCTCAAGCACGCAGGTATCGGCGTCCAGCCCGGCGGAGTCAGCAATGCTGCGCGGAACCCAGTCCGCCACGAGGAAGTTCTGCCCGAGCGATTTTGAAAAGCGGAAGCCGTGCCGGGAAAGGATCTCTTTTATTTGGGTAATGTCCGTAAGCTTCATGGTCATTTCATGCGGCTGTAGCGCAGCCACTGGGCGGCGATGCACATGGTGATGAGCGCAAGACCGCAGAGCTTGGCAAATGTGCCGGCGGTGCTGTAAAAAAGCATCACGACGAGCGCCGCCACGGCAATGACCGTCCAGATGATTGCCGCAATGAGGTAATACTTCGGGCTTCTTGTGTTGTTCATTTGAGCCTCCACATTTTGTGTTGTATATAAGTATATGATTATTTGTTCTTCAGCACTTTTTCAAACGCCTGCCGCGCCGGGTCGGACAGCTCCCCGGTATAGATCACATTGCCGCGGTAGCGGTAGCCGCACTCGCGCAGGAGGCGCAGCATCGCCTTATTTTTGCGGTGCGTATCCGTGCGTATGCAGCGCACGCCGTATTCCCGCGCGCGCTGATCGACGCAGCGCATCAGATACTCCGCCATGCCGCTGCCGCGGTACTCCGCCGCGACAGCGCTGCGGTGGAGCACGCAGTATGGCATGCCCGCCGTCCACTTGCCGTCGGTTATGCCGTCATAGCACGCCTCCGGCAGTTTTGTGAGCGTGAACATCCCGGCGATCTCATCGCCGTGGAGCACAACAAAGCACTCCCCGCGCGCAAGATCCGGCAGAAAGTCCGCCCACTCGGGATACGTGCCCTGCCACTGGTCAACATGATGCGCTTTCAGACTGCGCCGCGCATCGGCGACGATGCGCATTATGTCCGTCTCGTCCGCCTGAGTCGCCGCGCGGCACATAAGCGGCTCTGTCAGTTTCTTTCGCCGCGCGTCCTTTTTTATCTCTGCAAGAAGCTCCAGGTCAAGCTTGTCCGCCGGTGCAAACCTTGAAAACATATCCGGGCGCTTTTCCATCGTGCGCTCCAGCTGCTTTTTGCGCCGCCAGCGCTCCACCTTGCTGTGGTCGCCGTTAATGAGCACCTCCGGCACGCGCCGTCCTTCCCAGACCTCGGGTCTTGTATACTGCGGGTATTCCAGCAGCCCGTCCCAATGGCTCTCCCCGGTGTAGCACTGCTCGTCCGCCAGCACGCCGGGGACAAGGCGGCATACCGAGTCCGCCACAGCCATCGCCGCGATCTCCCCGCCTGTAAGCACAAAGTCCCCCAGCGAGATCTCCTCGTCAACACACTGCTCTATAAAGCGCTCGTCCACACCCTCGTAGTGCCCGCACACGAGCACGAGATGGTCATAGTCGTGCCGGAGACGTTTCGCCGTCTCCTGTGTGTAGGGCTGCCCCTGAGGGGACATATATATAACGCGCGAGCGCCGTCCCCGGGCCGTGCTCATCACGTGCTCAAGGCAGGACTTGAGCGGCTGCGCCATCATGACGCAGCCGAAGCCGCCGCCGTAGGGGTAATCGTCCACCTGGCACTGGCGGTTCTCCGTGAAGTCGCGTATCTGGACGCAGTTTATCTCCACTATTCCCTTTTTCGCCGCGCGCCCAATGATGCTCTCGTGCAGCACGGCATCGACCGTGGCGGGGAAAAGGGTCATTATATCTATGCGCATTCCATCCGCCATGTCACATGCCCTCTATCAGACGCACCGTGATAACGCCGCGCTCGGCGTCGGCGGCGAGGATGAATTCCGGCACGGCGGGGATCATATGCTCCCGCTCGCCGCGCACAATATAGATGCGCGAGGCAGGCGTCTCCATAATTTCGGCAAGAGTGCCGACAGCGTTGCCCACCTCATCGACAACGGACGCGCCGATAATGTCCTGCAGAAAGTACGCGCCGCGCGGCAGCTTTGCATCGCCGCGGTCAATGTAAACGGTTTTCCCCTTGAGGCGCATTGCGGCGTTCACATCGTCCACGCCATCAAGGCGCGCGAGCAGAAAGCCCTTGTGCTCCCGCGCCGAGTTTATTTTCAAGGGCGCGCCGTCAACGAACAGGCGCCCGCATTTTTTCATGAACTGCGGCGAGTCGAGCCAGACCTCGACCTTGACCTCGCCGGCGACGCCGTGCGTGTTGACGATGCGTCCCGCTTCGATATACTGCTGCTTTTCCATAGGCAAACGCGGTCCTCTCCGCTCCTCCGTCAGTGGTTATTATTGAAGCGCTTTATTATACCACGCAGCGCACGATTTTGCCAAGGATAAGATTTCTCAAGCGCTTGTGAGCTTCAGCCCCACGATGCCGGCAAGCAGAAGCGCGGCGAAGAAGATGCGCGCGGCGGTGGCAGGTTCTTTGAAAACGACTATGCCGACAATAACGGAGCCAAGCGCGCCGAGCCCCGTCCAGACGGCGTAAGCCGTGCCGAGCGGAAGCGTCCTCGTCGCGCGGGCAAGCAGGAAAAAGCTCACCGCCATGGTCAGAAACGTCAGCGCCGTCCACCCCGGCTTCGTGAATCCATCGGACAGCTTCATAAAGCTTGACCATACGACCTCAAAAATCCCGGCTATGCCGAGCATTACCCATGCCATTTTTATTACCTCCGGAAAATAAAAAATACGTCTGCCCCACGTCTTCAACGGCCTAACGACGTGAACGCAAACGTTCCCTGTTCCCACCCGGCGGCGGGAACAGGGATAGACTATCATATAAAATTTGGATTGTCAAGCGCTCTTCACGGCATGGCTGAAGAGGTCTGCCGCCACATTTGCCGCGTCACTTTACAAGTCCGCTTTCTTTCAGCAAAAGCTCAATATCCGTGTCCTTGATCTTATCCAGAACGATTTTAAGCATTTCCTTTTCAAAGAAAGAAAGCCCGGCTTCGCTCAAGGTCTTTTTATCAAGGGCATAATAGCAGGCGCGCAGAAGCTCGCGCACATCATATTTGCTGCCCCAGACCTCCGGCACGCCGCGGTCTATACCAAGGAGCGTATACACCGATTCCATGCCGGTACGCATGGAGTACTCGGTGGTGAAGATCGTGTCGCGCGGCGTCTCGGCAAACTGACCGATAAACGCGAAATTCACGGCGCCGTCCGGCACGACCTTCGGGCGGTCGCTCTCCTTCCTCGGCTGGAAGAATGCATTGATGTAAGGCATGAAGCATGTTGTCGTGTTGCAGCAGTCATGCGCCAGCGCGTCAATTTCCTCTGTCGGAACACCGATATGGTACAGCCACTCACGGCAGACCTCCTCGCCGGTGCACTCGCGCATTGCTTTTTTGACATAGCTGCCCTCTTTATTTGTGTTGAGAGCATAAAGCCATACAAGCACCGTGCGTCTGTCCTGCGATCTGAACTGCGGCTGGCGGTTGATCGTCCACGAGAGATACCAGTTGTCAACGCTGTCCTTGACGGTCACTATGCCGCCGGTCGTTACCTTGCCAGAGCGCGGGTCGCGCTTGCAGATATTCATGATATGCTTTATGATCCTGTCGTCCGACGTGGCGACTGTGGCGCTCATCCAGTTTGTCGCGTCAACATCGCTGCAGAAATTCTCCGGGTTTCCGTATTCTCCATTCTTTGCCTGCGCGGCAATCGCTTTCCACATATCCCATGACTCGCCGCTGCCGTTTTTCACCCTGGACAGGTCTGGCGCATGGGTCTGGTCACCGTAGCAGGAGGTGTCGGTGCAGCAGCCGTTTGTGATAAACACCAGGTCATCCTCAATAAGATCTATCGACTGCTCGGCGCCGTCTTTGATATAGACGATCTGCTTTGCAACCCTCCTGCCGTCCTTCTCCTCGATAACAACATTCTTCACATCCATGCCGTACTCGATGTGCACGCCGTGAGACTCAAGGTATTTTACAAGCGGCAGTATCATGCTCTCATACTGATTGTATTTTGTGAAGCGAAGAGCGCTGAAATCAGGCAGACCGTCAATGTGATGCACATAGCGGCAAAGGTAGCGCTTCATCTCAAGCGCGCTTGACCAGCGCTGGAAGGCAAACATCGTCTGCCAATAAAGCCAGAAATTCGTGCTCCAGAAAGAATCCGGCAGTACATCCGAAATCTTCTTGTCTTCCAGATCCTTCTCCGGCGTTATGAAGAGTCTGGAAAGCGCCATTGCCGAGGCTTTATCCAGCTTGAACTCCCTGTCCGTATGCGCATCCTCGCCGCGATTTACCGTGGCGCGGCAGAGGGAATAATTCGGGTCGCGCTTGTTGAGCCAATAATACTCGTCAAGCACCGAGACGCCCGGCGTTTCGAGGGAAGGCACATCGCGGAACGTATCCCACATCACCTCAAAATGATTGTCCATCTCCCGTCCGCCTCTCATGAAGAAGCCCTTGGAAATGTCCCTGTATCCGTCGCAGCTGCCGCCGGCAAGATCGAGTTTTTCTAAAAGATGTATATGCTCGCCCTTCATCTGTGCGTCACGGACAAGGTAGAAAGCAGCCGTCAAGCCGGCAAGCCCCGTGCCGATGATATATGCGGACTTTTTGTCAACATCCTTCGGCTTTTCGGGATGTGCAAAGGATTCATAATTTCCTGCTGAATAATACATGGTACAAACCTCCCTGAAATCTTTATGGCTGAAGTATATCACATGCAATTTCCCGCGCAATAAGCAGAAAAAGACCTGTGATAAAAAACTTATCACAGATCCTGTTATTGAAGTAAATTTTATCAGACACCGCGGAATGATAAAAACACGCCTCGCGCTGCCGGGCAGTGCGAGGGCTTGAATCAAAGGCGGAATCTGTTGAGCGCGGCAGACATTGAGCCCTGGAGCAGCTTATTGAGCTTATCTATTATTTGCTGCGGATCCTCCCGCATATTGTTTTTGATCCAGTCGAGCATGAGACCGATAAACATATACCCATACGCCTGAGCAATAAACTGCTTGTCCTCATCGCGGACCGTCATGCCGACCGATTTTTCGTCAATAACTCCTATCAGCAGCTGATCCACCAACGGCTGAAGGTATTTTTCGATCTGCTCTCTGTGTACGCAGCGATAGACATTCAAAATGAACGGTCTGTTCTGTTCGACAGCCTCAAAAATCCGCAGCAGCCCCTGCTGCCACGTCTCATATGTGTTGTTCTCAGCCAGCGCGCGTTTTGCGTCCTCAAGGCAGGACCACTCCACAAGATCGTAAATATCCTTGAAATGATAGTAGAATGTCATGCGGTTGATGCCGCAGTCATCCGCAATGTCGCTCACGGTGATTTTGGTAAGCGGCTTTTTGAGAAGAAGATTCTTCAAAGACTGCTCCAGCGCGCGCTTTGTGACCTGGGACATAGTGCAGGGCACCTCCTGTGTACAAAGTTCCGTCCTGACCCGATTGAATCTGAGCGGGCATTTCGGTTCAGCAGCAGCAGAATCTGACCCCGCACGTCGGTCCAAGGCACACATTCAGCGCGCACATCGTCATGCACAGCTTATCCGTGTCCAGCCCTTCTGTATAGCGCACGGCGTAATTATCATAAAAATCCCCGCCGCTCTGAAGCTGCTCAAGAAGCCGGCGGTACTGCTCGTTACCCGGCTCGATCTCCACAGCCTTCCTTGCGGCCTCAAGTGCCGCGATCTTGTTGCCCATGTACATGTTTGCGCCGGCAGTGAGATAATACCACTTGCCGCCGCGTTCAGCGAGGGGCACGCCGGAGAGCGCGTTGAGCGCCTCCTTATACATTCCGTTGCGGATATAGGTCTTCGCGGCGGTATACTCGCTGCGCTCCTGCTGTCTGGCGGATGCGCCGCCAAAGTCGCCCCATTCGCCCCAGCCGCTCCATGCGCCCCAGGGATTATAGCCGGTCGAATACCCGTTTGAATATCCGCCGTAGCCCTGCGCGCCGTATCCGCCCGAAGCGCCCTGATGCGCCGTGCCGTTTTTTATCTGGTCATAGGCGGCGTTTATCTCGTTCATCTTCTCGGCGGCATTGGGATCGTTCGGGTTGAGGTCGGGATGATACTTCTTCGTCAGATCGCGGTATGCTTTTTTTATTTCGTCGTCCGAGGCATCGGGCGACACGCCAAGCACCTTATACGGATCCTGATACATCTGTGTTACCTTTCTGCTTTGGGGTATATTTAGCGTCAAACTGCTGCCACAAACCGAAGCACAGAATGTTCTTGAGTATGCCGGCATCCTGCACAAGGGGCAGCCTGTCAAAATAAAACACGCACTCGCTCAGCAGCATCCGCAGTATATCACGAAAGCGCCGGGCGTTGTCAAGCCCATAATAGCGGCGGAACGGATTGTAGCTGTTGTGCAGAGTGTCGCTGTCAAGGTCCATGACAGCGTCCATGATATACACAAAGCGCCCGAGCGCATCGCCCATATGGCGCAAAGTACCGCTCCAGCGATCCTCGCGGTATACCAGCACCTCCGCCATGAGCGCACCGAACGTCGCCGCAGCGGCGTCCGCGCTTTCATCATGCGCGCGCTCAAGCGCGGAAAGCGACGCAAGAGACGCCGTCATCGCCTCATGCTGGCGCGGATACTGCGCGGCGAGCGCGGCATACGCCTTTTTCAGCGCGGCAGCCTCCGCAAGCGATACAATGCTCGCATCGTCCCTCCAGTTATCCATACACTTGAGGTATGCAAGCATAACGTTCATGTCCGCGGCATAGTCCGTCATCTCGGTGACGGTATAAGCATGCTTTTCGCGCGGGTGCGCAATGCATCGCTGCTCCCCCGTACGTTCCTCCGGCTCATAGAGCGAGCCGAGCAGCAGCGTAAGAAACGTCAGGTCATAATTGAGCGTAAGCCGGGAAAGCTCACCGTGGCGAAGCTTGAGCGAGCGGCAAAGCCCGCAGTATACGGACTTGTAGCGTGCAAGCTCCTCGTGTGTGAGCGCTCCCGGCTGGGCGGCGAGATACCCGAACATGTCAGGTCTTGCCGAAGAAGGATGTGCCGCACTTGCGGCAGACGATCTTCACCCTGCCGCAGCGGCGCGGAACGCGCAGACTCGTATGACAGCTTGGGCAGGTGAAAAACTTATAGTCCTTTCGCTGCACCCAGCGTTCCCTGCGCAGGCGCAGAGCAGCATAGACCTTATATTTCAGGCGCATGTATTTTCCGTTCTCTTCACGGCGTTTATAGACATTGCGCGAGAACATGCGGAAATAGATATACGCCAGCAGCGCCAGCACAAATGGGTAGAGCGCGGCAGATGCGCTTCTCCAGACCGCCGCCAGTACTATCAGCACCATATCGGCAACAAGCAAAAATCTATTGAACTGGTCATTGCCGTTTCTGCCGGACATAAACCTTGCCAAACGTTCTCTCATGAACTCACCTTGACTAATAATTTCTGTTGCATTTATTTTGCACTGTGGATTCTACCACATTGCGCCGGCAATACATCACGAAATTGTTAATTAAGCGAAGGCAGCGCCGCATAACGCGGCAAGAACAGCCGGCGTATTGTGCGCCGCCGCCTGACAGGCTCACAGTCCGTTCCTGCGCGCTTCGAGCGAGAGCTCAACGATCTTCTCGCATAGCCGGGGATAGCTGAGTCCTTCGACTGCGGCGGCGCGCGGGATAAGGCTGTTGGGCGTCATGCCGGGCAGGGTGTTGACCTCCAGGCACCACGCGCGCCCCTCGTCGTCGAGGATGAAGTCCGTGCGCGAGTAGACCGACAGCCCCAGCGCCTTATGAAAGCGCAGCGCCGCCTCGCCCATGAGACGCCACTCGGCATCCGTGATGCGTGCAGGGCATATCTCTGCCGCGCCCTCGCTGCCGCTCTGATATTTTGCAACGTAGTCGAACCTGCCCTCCGGCGGGACGATCTCAATGGCATTGAGGTAGCGCTCGCCAAGAATGGGAACCGTCATTTCACGCCCGGTGATCTTCCGCTCGACAACGGCGCGGTGGGAATAGCGCAGGACTTCGCGCAGCCCCGCTTCAAGCTCGCTTTTATCCTCGCATATCACAACGCCGATCGACGAGCCGCCGTTGACCGCCTTTATCACGCAGGGCACAGGCAGCTGAGTGCATAGCGCGGGAATGTCCGCAGCGGCGTAATCTATCTCGCGCCACTCCGGCGTAAGGACTCCCGCGCTTTCCATGATGCGCTTGGCGACCGCCTTATCCATCGCCATCGCACTGCCGAGCATGCTCGAACCCGTATACGGCACGCCCAGAAGGTCGAGCGCCGCCTGTATCTTGCCGTCCTCCCCGTCCGCGCCGTGCAGCCCGAGGAACACGCAGTCGGCAAGGCGGCATATCTCCAGCACGTTTTTGCCGAGGCGGCTGGGGCTTTTGAGCCTGCGCGCCGCCTTGACATTTTCTATATCCGGCGCGGTCCTTTCAACCGCGACATTGCCGCAGAACCCATCTGGCACGTCGAAGGCATCCTCCAGCGCGCCGTCATAGTCCTCCAGCCCCATGAACATATCCACGAATATTGCCTTATGCCCAAGCGAGCGCAGCGCCTTGCACACGCTTGTGCCCGTGACGAGGGAGACGTGACGCTCCGTGCTGATGCCGCCGCCCAATACAACAATTTTCATCGACCGATTTCCTTTCCCCGGCTCGCGCCGGAACGCCTCAGCACTGCTTTATTACCCTGATGAAGAATTCAACCGCGCGCCCGGCGGTCTCAAGGCGGATATGCTCGTCGTTGCCGTGGATGGTATGGCGCTCCTCCGCAGTCAGATCCATGGCGGAGAAACGGTAGACACGGTCGCTTATCTCGCCGTAGTGGCGGCTGTCGGAGCACTGCACCATAAGGTACGGCGCGACAAGGCAGCCCTTCCAGGTGCCCGCAACGGCGCTGGATACGCGCTCCCATCCGGCGCAGTCCGTGCGGGAGATGGGGCTGGGCTCCATATGGTCGCCGACGGTGAGCGTAACGGCGGGGTCATTTATGACGGAGCGGATATACTCCACCGCGCCGTTGACGGAATCCTCCGGGTTGAGACGGAGATTGGAGACCATGGACGCGGAGGGCGGGATCACATTCGGCGCTTTGCTGCCGCTCATCTGGGTGAAGGCGACGGTCGTGCGCATCAGGGCGTTGAGCTCGCCGCCGCTTTTTTTGCACATACTGTCAAGCACGCCGCCAAAGCACCAGAGGTTCGCGAAGATCACGCGGTAAAGGAAGCTGGAGTGTCTGCCGAGCGTGTCGAACATTTCGAGCACGGGCTTTGTGAAGTGCGCCTTGAACGGGTGCGCCTCGACCTTTGTGCAGGCAAGGGCAAGCTGACCCACGGGCGTGTGTGGCGCCGGAGCGGAGGCGTGACCACCGGAGGAGGCAATGGAATACTCAAGATTGAGCATGCCCTTTTCGGCGATGCCGATAAGCCCGCAGGGCTGCTTCACGCCGGGGAACACATCCTCCACGACCGCGCCGCCCTCGTCAACGACCATTTCAAGCTCAATGCCGTTGTCTTTGAAATACTTCACAATATTCTTTGCGCCGTTGCCGTTGATCTCTTCGCCGCCGGAGAAGGCAAAATAAATATCGTTTTCAGGCGTGAAGCCCTGCTTTATGACGTTCTCCGCTGCGGAGAGGATGCCGTTGAAGGTGACCTTCGTGTCGAGCGTTCCGCGCCCCCACATCACGCCGTCAACGATCTCGGCATCAAACGCGGGATGCGTCCAGTTTTCCTCCTCCACGGGAACAACGTCATAGTGCGCCATCAGCACGGACGGCTTGCCGTCGCCTTTGCCTTTCCAGCGGAACAGCAGTCCCCTGTCCTCAAAGCGCTGCATGGGGCAGGTCCTGACGACGTTGGGGTACAGCTCCGGCAGCTTGCCGATGAGCTTTTCAAACTCCGCATCGTCCTCAAGCGAGCGGTCGTTATACGACACCGTGCGGCACCTGACAAGCTCGCCAAGGGCGTCCACCGCCGCCTCACGGTCAAACTCGACCTCTTCAAACTCTTTCTTGCTGTTGTCCTTGGGCTTGAACATCGCCGCGCGGATGAGCACAACAGCCAGAAACGCAACTATCAGTGCAGGAATGATCCAACCGATCATGCTTATTCTTCCTTTCTATTGCATATTTTTACGCATTTTATGTATCTGCTCATGTATCTGCCATTTAATCGAGAAGATGCTTTTTATAGAGAATGCGCGATACGCCGATGGTGAACAGCACGCCCACCGGCACCATGATGCCGACGGTGGAAGCGTTGAGCGCCGGAACGAATATGAACAGCGCCAGCATGAGAATGACCGGCGCAACGGCGATCTTCCAGTTCTTTGACACAAACACCACGCCGAGACCGCCGAAGAGCGCCGGCAGGATCTGCGCGAACGCCGGGGCGAGCACGGGCGCGTCAAGTATCGGGGTGAGCGGCGTGATGAGGATAACGCCGAGAATGATAATGAGCGTGGTGACAACGCTGGACACCGCGATGGCGATGGTCGAAACTATCTCGCCCTCCTCGGTGCGGATGTTCGCGTCCGCCTGCTCGAGCGCGTTGAGCGCAACGGGCAGCTTGAGGTTGGAGATATTGCCGGTGACAAAGCTCAGGTATGAGCCGCCTGCGCCGAGCATGGGGACATAGGTGAACGTTTCCACCGCGCCGACCGCCCAGTACATGGGCGCGGTCGCGACAAGCCCCATCAAAAGCCCGTGCCAATCGGGCAGAACGCCGAATATGACGCCGGTGAGGATGGGATACATAAAGAGCGCAATCATCATGCAGATGTTCCAGATGCGTCCGTCTCTGTGGACGGAATCGATATAGGTCATTTCCTTTTTCATTCTGCGCACCCCCCCTCACGAAAGCCACGCGGTTATGGGAATGGCGCTCGCCATGCCCGCAATGAGGCTGATGGGAAGCGCGTAATCGCCCACCCAGCGCCACTTGTATTTTTTCACGACGAGTCCCGCCAGCGCCATAACCAGCGCCGACACCAGCATCACCAGCGGCGGGATAAGTCCTGCCATGTTGCCGGAGAACACGGATGCAAAATCGCAGAACACGTAGCCGAGGAAGGCGGAGATCATGCCGATGAACATGGAGGCGGAGAAAGTGTCGCCCCACTTCTTGTCGCGGTTTTCCATTGTTACCATGCCTGTCTGAAGCTTCTTGCCCACGAGCGGGACGAGCCATATGCCGACCATGATGCTGATTGTCATGACCCATGCAATGGTGACATACTGCTGCGCGGTGAGCGCACTCACCTGCCCGAACACAAGCCCCATCGCGCTCTCAGCATTTGATGCGGCGATGGTCTCATACGAGAGCGAACCCACAACGCTCAGCCGCAGCCACGGCAGGGGTACGCCGAGATCCTTTGCAAGCGTAATAACGCTGATGACGATGGCGACGGCAGGCGCAATGGTGAACACCGCTGCTGTGCGCGCGATGCGCTTGAGCTTCGCCTTCTCCATGCCGATGGCAAGCCCGCGTTTCCATGCCTTCACGAGGAAATACACCGACTGCGCCAGCACGGCGGCGATGATAACGCCCGCGATAATAAACAACACGGGACTGTTGACGCTGAATTTCATGCTGCACTTCTCCTTATATGTAAAACTTGGACATACGCTGTTATACGACCTGAAATATGTAGAACTTGAGATAGTCCGTCTCCGGCACATTCCAGAGTATGGGGTGGTCGGGCGCCTGCTGGCGCGCCTCTATCTGCCTGAGCTCCACGCCCGCGTCGCGCGCGGCGGAGCGCAGCATATCGCGGAAAAGTGCATCGGGCATGAAGTGGCTGCACGAGGCTGTCGCAAAATACCCGCCGCGCGGCAGCAGCCGCAGCGCGCGCAGGTTTATCTCCTTATACCCGCGCTGAGCGCTGCCGACGGTCTTCCGGGACTTTGTGAATGCGGGCGGGTCAAGGATGATGAGGTCGTAGGGCTTGCCGCCCTCAGCCTCCAGCTTCGGCAGAAGCTCAAACACGTCCGCCGTAATGAAATCCATCACACCGTCAAGCCTGTTGCGCGCGGCATTCGCGCGCGCCATGTCCACCGCCGTCTGCGACACGTCCACCGCCGTAACATGCGCCGCGCCGCCCTTTGCGGCGTTGAGCGCGAACGACCCGGTGTGGGTGAAGCAGTCGAGCACGCGCCGCCCCTTTGCAATGCGCGCGACGGCAAGGCGGTTATACTTCTGGTCGAGGAAGAAGCCGGTTTTCTGTCCGTTCTCCACATCCACATTATAATATATTCCGTTTTCGCATATCTCCGTCACCGGGGAAGCCGGGTGCTCCTCACCGTACCAGCCCTTGTACTGCGCCATGCCCTCCAGCTCGCGGATGGCAGCGTCGTTGCGCTCGTATATGCCGTCTATCCGCTGCCCGTCGCGGCGGAGAACGTCAAGTATTATCGGGAAGAGCATATCCTTTATGCTCTCAATACCGACCGAGAGCGTCTGCGCGACAAGTATATCGGAAAAGCGATCCACCGTCAGTCCCGGGAAGCCGTCCGCCTCGCCGAAGATGACACGGCAGCATGAGATATCCCCGCCCATAACGGTCTTGCGGTAGTCCCATGCATAGCCAACGCGCCGCGCCCAGAACGCCGCGTCAAACGTGTCGTTCGCGTTGCGCGAGACGAGACGGACACGTATCTTGCTCTCGCGGCTGAGAAAGCCCGTGCCAAGGTACTTGCCTTTCTCGCTCACCGCGTCCACAAGCGCGCCGTTTTCCGCCTCCTCCGCGCCGGAGACGACCTCCGCCGCGTATATCCACGGGTGTCCCTGCTCGACCCAGCGTGTGCCCTTTGCCGTGACCGTGACGCGCGGGTACTGTCGTTGTGCCTTCATGTGCTGCCCTCTCTGATTATCATTATTCTATCATAATTTTTTATTTTATCACAATTGCCGCCGCATGAAAAGAGCATAAGCGCACAATTTGCCGCAATAGATAAAAATACACCCCTGACGCGGGGCGCTGCCCATGCGTCAGGGGCGGTAAATAGGGCTTCAATATGCACCTTTCATGATGTGTCCGGCAAGACAGCGGGCAAAGCCGTCATATTCCTCCCGCGTCAGCACGCCGGGACGCGACATCACGACAAGATTATGACCGTGGTTTCCCGCATGGTACGGCGGATGGACATGGGCATAGGGGTTTACGGAAAAGCCGTTGCGCTCATAAAAGCCCAGCCGGCGGACAGATATATCGTCCACCGGAGGGTCGATCTCAAGTATGACGGTCTTCCCCTCGGCCGCGAGCAGTGCAAGCACCGCACTGCCGTAGGCGTGACCGCGAAGCGCGGGCAGGATGCACAGGTGCTCAACATATATAAATGTCTCCGGCTCCCAGCAGAGCGCAAGCCCGACGAATGTTTCTCCGTCATAGGCAAGGTTGAAGTGATACGCCCTGTCATGCAGTATGCGTTCCTGCGACGCGCTCTCGCGCAGCTCGTGCGCGGGAAAGCTTTCGCGGTAGAGCGCCATCGCCGCGGGGTACATGGGGTGGCCGGCATCCGTAATGCGTTCAAATCTCATGATCTTATCTCCCATCTTGACCGAGAAATTCTTCGGCGTCCTCATAATAGTAATTCACCAGCAGATCGACGCACGCGCCGTAGCTTTTCAGCCCCAGCGTCTGGTCATAGCTGCGAAGGAAGCCCTCATACACGCTGTTCGACACGCTCTGAACCGGCGTTTCAAACTGCCGCCAATAGGCGTTATTAAGAGCGAGGTCGCGCTTGACGTCTTCGCTCAGCGTGCCGTATACCCGCTCCCACGCGGCGCGGTCGGCGGAGCGGAGCGCGTTGCCGAGGTGCACATACGCCAGCACCGCCGCAGAATAGCAGAAGTCCTCATCACCGGAGCGCAGGCTCGCCAGCACGGCGGTGAAATTTGCCTCCTGCTCCTTGGCAACGCCGCGCTGATGGCTGAGTTCATGCGCGACGGTGGCGGCAAAAAGGACGGGCGGAAAGTCCGTGTTGACGTTTGCTTCGCCCGTAAACGGGAAGAAAAAGCCCGTAAAGTCTATATAGCTCATGCCGCGCGACAAAAGCACACCCTTCGCCGCAACGCGCGGACCGGAAAGGCACGGAAAGTCCGCGGTCGTGTTGTCAAAAAGCGTAGGAGAGCGCGCAAGTATCGCATCTCTGTCGCAGACATAAAAGCCGTCTGCGCTGCGCTCTACCCTGCCGCCGTACAGATTGGCAAGACCGGCGAAATACTCCGTGACCGTCTCCAGCTGCTCCTCCGAGACGGGCGAGCCATCAAGCCCGCTTTTTGCGATGAAATCGTCGCCGTAGTAGTACACGCCCCACAGCAATGAAAACCCTGCGTACACCGCGAGCGCCAGCGCGGCAAGCCTCATCACAAGCCGGTATGCGCGCCGGAGAGTGCCTTTACCGCGCAGAAGACGCCAAAGCGCGCGCACAAGCTGCGCAGCCACCGCCGCTGCGGCGGCGACGATCAGCACCTCCGCCACGGAGAAGTCCACGTGAGAGCTGAGCTGCGCGAGTGCGGCGTGGATGGGGCGCACGACGTTTTCGGATATGCGCGCCATGAGCGCATGATCGCCGCGCAGCGCGAGATGCAGCACAATGACCGCCGCCGACAAAAGCGCTGTTATATGCGCCGCCGGGCACAGAGCAAACCACGCGGCAAGCTTCGATTTTCTGCGTGTCATGTTTTCCATGAGGGTATAATACTACAAAGCACGATTCATGGCAAGTGCGCGGAGCATGGGAAACGGCGGAAGCCTGCAGCGGTGCAATGCGAAATATTGATTGACGAAAATACAAAAACTAAGTATAATACAGTACTATATTGGATTATTACTGCATTGTGGTTGAAGGTGATATATTGACAAAAACAGCTGTTTTTCTCAACAGGGTGAGCGAAAAAAAAGCCGCGCTCTATGCGATCGCCGCGCTGCTCTCCGTGGGCTTCGGCGTGTTCGTGATCCTCACGGCGGAAAAGGTAAACGTCTACTATCCCGTGCCGACGGCTGTTATTTTCGGCGCGCTGTTTTTCGCGGCGCAGGCGCTGCTCATCGCGCAGGGGCGCTTTGATGCGCTGTCGCTGCTGATCGCGGCGGGCTGCCTCGCGTGCGTCATTTTTTCGCGCGTGAGCCTTCTTTACTTCGAGTCGCGCGATTTCACGGCGTTTCTGGAGGATTGGGTGAAAAAAATGCGGGCGCTCAGCGCCCGGGATGCGCTTGTGACCCCCATAGGCAACTACAACATGCCGTATTTTTACTTTCTGCTCATCTTTTCACGGCTGAACATCGCGCCGATCATCAGCATAAAAGCGTTCTCCTGCCTTTTTGACGTGGTGCTGGCATATTACGTGATGAAAACCGTTGCGCTCGTGACTGAGGACAGACGGCTGCTGCTCGCGGCGTATATCGTGACGCTCGGGCTCCCGACAGTGCTGATGAACAGCGCGCAATGGGCGCAGTGCGACTCGATATATGTGGCTTTCTGCGTGATGTCGCTGTATGCGGCGGTCAAGGGCAACGGGCGGCTGTGCGCCATTGCATGGACGCTTGCGTTCTCTTTCAAGCTTCAGGCGATCTTTATCCTCCCCGCGCTCGCCGTGGCGCTTTTTATGGGGCAGGTCAAGCCAAAGCATCTTCTGTGGATCCCCGCCGTGTTCTTTCTCTCGCTTGTTCCCGCGCTCATCGCAGGACGCAGCCTTGGCAGCTGTCTGAGCATTTACATCAACCAGACCCAGCAGTACCCGGAGCTTTATGCCAACGCCCCCACGCTCTGGCGCTTTTTCACAGGCGTGGATTTTGAGGGGTACAGCAACGTGACGGTGTTCCTTGCGGGCACGGCAGTGCTGCTTTTCATGTATTTTTGCCTCACAGGGTACAAGACCTTCGCGCCGCAGGATCTCATCCGGCTCTTCTTCATTTCGTCAATGCTGCTACCCTATGTCCTGCCGCGTATGCACGAGCGGTATTTCTACATGGCGGATATAATGAGCTTTCTCTATTTCCTTACAAACCGCAAAAAATGGTACATTCCGGCGGCGGTCGTGCTGTCGTCCGTCGTGGGGTACATATGGTACTTCACCGCCGAAGAAGGTCCCGGGGTGCTGATACTCGACCAGCGCTACATTGCCCTTGCGTTCCTCGTCATCCTCGCCACCGAGCTGCGCGAGCTTTTCTGTTCCTACTGGCATCGCTCTCCTGACACGATAGTCGTTGAATAAACCGAAAAGGATGGGAATGACTATGCCTCTGACCGCCAGAATCGTCCGGCGCGTAAACGGCAGCCTGCGGCTGCAGATCGCGCTTGCCGTGCTCATCGCCGCCGCGCTGGGTGTGTTCATCCGGCTTACAGCCGTTGGTGTGAACGCCTATTGGCCGACGCCGGCAGCGGTTATTTATGCCGGGCTTTTCCTTCTTTCCATGCTGCTGCTCATCATGGAGCGGCGCTTTGACGCGCTCATGCTGCTCGCGGCGGCGATTTGCCTTTGCTGCGGGATGTACGCGCGCGTGACCATGCTCGGCTTCCAGTCGAGCGACTATGTCCACTGTCTTCTGCCGTGGACGAAAAAGCTGGGCTCGCTGCCGCTGCGCGAGGCGCTGAGCACCCCGATAGGCGACTATAACCTGCCATATCTCTATTTTCTCACGATACTCTCCCGCACAGGATGGGATGAGCTGCTGCACATCAAGTCCATGTCCTGCTTTTTTGACGTTGTTCTGGCATACCTCGTGATGCGCATAACAGCGCTGGAGGTAAAGGACAGGCGGCTTCAGCTCGCATCTTTTCTCATCGTGCTTATTTCCCCCACGGTCATGATAAACAGCGCCCAGTGGGCGCAGTGCGATTCGACCTATGTCGCGTTCTGCCTTGTCGCCATTCTCGGCGCGATGACGGGGCGCGGGCGGCTGTGCGCCATTGCGTGGACGCTTGCATTCTGCTTCAAGCTTCAGGCGGTCTTCATCCTCCCCGCGCTCGCCGTGGCGCTTTTTATGGGGCAGGTCAAGCCGAAGCATCTTTTGTGGATCCCTGCGGTATACCTTGCCTCGCTGCTGCCGGCGCTTGTATGCGGGCGCAGTCTTTTCAGCTGCATGAATATATACGGCGGGCAGCTCGGCGAATACAACAGGCTCTTTCTCAACGCTCCGACGGTCTGGCGCTTCTTTGGGTCGGAACGCCCGGCGGAATATAACAACATGGCAGTATATGTCGCTGTCGGCAGCATCATGATCTTCACGATCCTGTGCCTGAGCTTTTCAAAGAAAATGAACCGCGCGCAGCTTTTCCGGCTGTTCTTTATTTCATCCATGCTCGTCCCGTATCTGCTGCCGCGTATGCACGAGCGGTATTTCTACATGGCGGAGATACTTGCGCTCATCTACTTTATGTATGACCACAGGAAGTGGTATGTTCCCGTCGCGCTCACGCTGACGTCGCTTGCAGGCTACGTGGTCGCGCTGGTAGGCAGCGCGGTGTTTGACCAGCTCTACGCCGCGATGGCTTATCTTGTGATCCTTGCGGTCGAGACCCGCGCGCTCTTCAAAGAGCTGTGGTATGTCACACCGGACACGATAGCCGTTGAATGATGCATAAATAACAGTCAATTGGGAGACCCGGGATATGCTTTTTTCAAGTATGGAATTTCTATTCCTCTTTTTCCCCATAACCCTCGGCGTGTGTTACCTTATGCCGCGCGGCGCGCGCAATTACTGGCTGCTGCTGGCAAGTCTCTTCTTCTATGCCTGGGGCGAGCCGCGATTTGTCATAATAATGATCGCGTCCATCGTGCTCAACTACTTTGCCGCGCGCGGCATCGAAAGGAACGCGGCAGGAACGGGCGCAAGGAAGGCGCTGCTCATTGCGGGCGTCGCTGCCGATCTCGGGCTGCTGTTTGTGTTCAAGTATCTCAATTTCGCCATCAGCACGCTCCACTCCATCGCCCCATCGACCGGGGCGTACATACATCAGACCTACATCGCGCTGCCCATCGGCATCTCGTTTTTCACGTTCCAGATGCTCAGCTATATTATCGACGTTTACCGCGGCGTTCCCGCGCAGCGCAACATTGCGTATCTCGGGCTTTATATCTCGTTCTTTCCGCAGCTTATCGCCGGTCCTATCGTCCGCTACACCACGGTCATGGACGAGATCATGGAGCGCCGCGCCACGCGCGAGGATTTTGCGCAGGGCGCGCTGCGCTTCCTGCGCGGGCTGAGCAAGAAGATGCTGCTTGCAAACGTACTGGCGGAGCTGGTGCACTATTCGTTCTCCGCCACCGAGCCAAGCGTTTGTCTTGCATGGCTGGGCGCCATTGCGTACATGCTGCAGATATATTTCGATTTCAGCGGGTACTCCGACATGGCGATAGGTATGGGGCGTATGTTCGGCTTCCATTTCCTCGAAAACTTTGACTACCCGTATATATCGCGCTCCCTGAGCGAATTCTGGCGGAGGTGGCATATCTCGCTCGGCTCCTGGTTTCGTGACTACGTGTATTTCCCGCTCGGCGGCTCGCGCGTGAAAACGCGCTCTCGGCTCGTGCTCAACCTCGCCGTTGTATGGCTGCTGACCGGCATATGGCACGGCGCAAACTGGACGTTCATAGTCTGGGGTGCTCTGCACGGAGTCATCATCATCATCGAAAAGCTCACTGCGTTGCCCGCTCAGCTTGAGAAGAGCTGCAGCGGACGTATCTTCGCACATATATTCACGCTCCTCGCCGTCAGCTTTGGCTGGGTCATCTTCCGCGCCGATACCCTGCACGACGCCTGGCGCATCATCGCAGCCATGCTCGGTCTGCGCGGCGGGGCGTTTGCCGACAGTGCGGCGCTATTCTACCTGCGCGAGTACGGCGTGACGCTGCTGGCGGCGGCGGTATGCTCCACGCCTGTGTTCAGGCTTCTTCGCGCGCGCATATCCGTGCGCGGCGAGGGCGCGGCGCTCGCATACGACTGCGCATCCTTCGGCGTTCAGCTCGTGCTGCTGGCGGTGTGCGTGTCGTTCCTCGTCATCGGCGCGTATAATCCCTTCATTTACTTCAACTTCTGACGGATGAGCGTATGAAAACCAGAAATTCCTCCATATCAAAAATTGCGCTGCGCACGATCGCCGTGCTGCTGGCAGCGGCATTGGCGCTGTTCATCCTTGCGGATATGCGCCTTGCAGGCAAGCCCATCGCCCGCCTTGTCTCCGGCGAAACAAGCTTCAAGGACTTCACGACCGAGGTGCACGACGCGCTCGTGTCCGGCACCGTGGGCAAGTACGCCTTCGTCAACCTCAACGGGCTGTACTGCAAGCTGACCGGACGCAGCATATGCAACCAGGTGATGCTTCTCAGCAACGGCATGCTCACGAACCTGAACCCGGAAAAGGAGGATATGCGCCCTGCGGCGGACGCAATATCGGCGCTTGCCGCGTTCTCCGAGGATGAAGGCGCGCAGTTTCTCTATGTGCTCAGCCCTGCGAAGATGGACGCGGAAAACGCGCTGCTCATTCCCGGGGAGAGCGACCACAGCAACGAAAACGGCGATGAGCTTCTCTCCATGCTGCGTGCCGCCGGGGTCGATACGCTCGACCTGCGCGAGGCGCTCGCCCGGACGCCGGAGCAGATAGAGCAATACTTTTTCCGCACGGATCACCACTGGAACTTTACCGGCGCGTTCGAGGCTTACCGCATTCTCACCGCGCAGCTTGCCGAGCGTTTTCCCGCGGCAAACATCGACCTTTCCCGCGCCGACATTGCCAACTGGGAAGCGCACACATTGCGCAGCTGGATGCTCGGCAGTCAGGGCAAGCGCACCGGCATATACTTCGGCGGCACGGATGACATCACATATTACACGCCGCGCTTCGCTGCCGAAAGCTCCTGCGATATTCCGGCGTACTCCGGCGGCTCGGCATACTATGAGGGCAGCTTTGAGGACGCAAACCTCCGCACGGACGAATATCTTCGCTCTCGCCCGGACTATTTCACCTCAAGCCCCTATGACATGTACATCGGCGGGGAGTATGCGCTCGTGCGCCACCGGAGCGACAGCGCGCCGAGCGCGCTGCGCGTTGTGATCGTGAAGGACTCGTTCGTCATTCCCGTGCAGGCGTTTCTCTCTACGCAGTTTCAGTATATCGACGTGCTCGACCCACGCTATGAAAGCGCGGAGACCGTGGCGGAGCATATCTGCGCGGTGCAGCCGGACGTCGTGATCGTGATGCTCTCGGCGCAGAGCGCCGGGTCATATGAGGAGTACACCGACTTCGGCGTTGACGTGCCGGCAGATTGACACTACACATTACGGCAAACCGGCTGTGCCCCGCAGGACACAGCCGGTTCGTTGTATAGGAGATTTAAGACAGTCTGATTATACGTTGCCCTGAGCCATCATTGCCTCTGCGACCTTGAGGAAGCCCGCAATGTTTGCCCCGACCATGAGGTCGCCGGGCTTGCCGCACTCGACAGACGCATCATAGCACGCCTTGTAGATGTTCTTCATGATGCCATGAAGCTTCTCGTCAACCTCGTCAAAGCTCCACGACATACGGATGGAGTTCTGGCTCATTTCAAGACCTGAGGTCGCAACGCCGCCGGCGTTGGACGCCTTGCCCGGGGAATAGAGCAGACCGTTGGACTTGACGATCTCTATAGCCTCCGGAGTGAGCGGCATATTCGCGCCTTCAAACACCGCCATGCAGCCGTTGTCAGCAAGCGCCTGCGCACCGGCGGCGTCCATCTCGTTCTGAGAGGCGCAGGGGTGGGCAATGTCGCACTTGACGTTCCATATGTTTTTGCAGCCCTCATGATATTCGCTGCCGGGAACTTCCTCGGCGTACACGCTGATGCGGGCGCGGCGGCGCTGCTTGATGTCGAAGAGAATGTCAAGGTTGACGCCGTTTGGATCGTAGATATAGCCCTGGCTGTCGCTCATTGCAACGACCTTGCCGCCAAGCGCCGTGACCTTCTGCGCACAGTACTGCGCCACGTTGCCCGAGCCGGACACAACTACGGTCTTGCCATCGTAGCCGGTGTTTCTCAGGTGTCTGAGCGCCTCCGCAGAAAAGTAACACACGCCGAAGCCCGTCGCCTGCGTGCGGGCAAGAGAGCCGCCGAATGGGATGCCCTTGCCGGTGATGGTCGCGCCCTCGAAGCGGTCGGTGATGCGCTTGTACTGACCGAACATATAGCCGACCTCGCGCGCGCCGACGCCGATGTCGCCGGCGGGAACGTCTGTGAACTGCCCGATGTGACGGTAAAGCTCCGTCATGAAGCTCTGGCAGAAGCGCATGACCTCGCCGTCGGACTTGCCCTTGGGGTCAAAGTCGGAGCCGCCCTTGCCGCCGCCCATGGGGAGCGTGGTGAGAGAGTTTTTGAGGATCTGCTCGAAGCCGAGGAACTTCATGATGGAGAGATTGACGGACGGGTGGAAGCGCAGACCGCCCTTGTATGGACCGATCGCGGAGTTGTACTGAACACGGAAGCCGCGGTTGACATGGGTCACGCCGTTATCGTCTACCCAGGGAACGCGGAACTCAATGACGCGCTCCGGCTCGACAAAGCGCTCTATAAGACCGTTTCTCTCCCATTCTGGGTGCTTGTCCACGACCAGCTCCAGAGATTCAAAAACCTCTCTGACCGCCTGAAGAAACTCCGGCTCGTGTGCATCGCGGCGTTCAACGTCCGCGTACACTTTTTTCAGATACTCATTGTTCAGCATTTGCTGACCTCCTGTTAATTTTTTGTGTTTCGGAAATACCTCTTCGGCGATGATCCCTTGCGCCATCGCCGCTATTCCAACTTAACTTTATTATACTAAATCCGTCCGCCCCGGACAATTCGCATTGTGCACAGCTTTTGGCTGGTTTTTTTGGTTGATTAAACAAATCAACCTTGTCAAAAAAATACCGAAAATTGCTGAAAGTATTGCATTTTCCAAAGAAATAAGCTATGATAAAAGAAAAACACAATTCATCAACAATTTAAAGGAGCATTGCCATGATTCGAGAAAGCTACGGCGATTATGAAAAGTATACTTTTGGAAGCGACGTGCTGAGAGTATCCGTGATAACTCTCGGTGCAACCGTGGAAAGCCTGAAATTCCACGGCCGCGAGATGGTGCTGCGTTATGAGGATGCCGAAGGATATCTCTCCGGCTCGTCCTACATCTGCGCCGTCATCGGGCGCTATGCAAACCGCATCGGCAAAGCCCGCTTTACTCTTGGCGGGCGGGAGTATATACTCCCGGCAAACGAGGGGGCGGATCTGCTGCACGGCGGCCCGCATTCCTATGATAAGCGCGCGTGGCGCGCGGAGGTGCTGTCGGAGAGCGCCGTGCGCTTCACGCTGACCTCTCCCGACGGGGATAACGGCTTTCCCGGCACGCTGGAGGCAAGCGTGACTTATTCCGTCACCGGCAGCACGCTTCGTCTCGAATTCGGCGGCGTATGCGACGAAGACACGGTGTATGCGCCCACGTCGCATATGTACTTCAACCTCGGCGGGAAAAATGTGCTGGACTACTCTATGCTAATCCCGGCGAGCGGCTGGCTTGAGGTAGGCGGCAATCTCATCCCGACCGGGCGCATCATGCCGCCGGAGGGCGATTTTGACTTCTCCGCCATGCGCCGCATCGGTCACGATTATGACCATTGCTTCACTCTCAACGGCGAGCACACCTGCTCGATCGAGTACGGCGGAACGCGGCTGGACGTATATTCCGACTTTCCCGCCGTGCAGATATACACCGCCTCGTCCATGTCCGCCCCGCACGGGGCGCACAGTGGGCTTGCCATCGAACCGGAGGAGTATCCCGACAGTCCCAACAAGCCGCAGTTTCCCAGCACCGTCCTGCGCGCCGGCGAGCATTATCACCGCTGGGCGGAATACCGCTTTTCCGAATAAGGCTGCTGTTGCTGCTGTTTTGGCATTCAGGACCCGCTGCTTCTACATGTCGCGGCGGGTCATTATTACGCCGCTTATGACAGCGGGCTTGCCGTGACGCTGACTCTGCCGCTGGCGGAGTGAGTGGGATGCAGCCAGCATGGATCGCTACGATGATTTCCTCTGTATTGAATTGTTCAAAATTGAATGCTATAATATTGTATAATTCAGTATAAACTGACATAAGGAGGCGCGGCGCATGAAAACAAAAAAGAAAATGAAGCCGGGCTGGAAAATATTTTTGTGCGTGCTGGGCGCGCTGTTCATCATCGGCGCGGCGGCATTCGGCGTGCTGATGATAAAAGGATACGAAATGTATAAACAAGCAGTCGCCGAGAATCCGATTGAAGGGCTGATGGACGAAATACGCGCACGTCCGGGTGAATTTGTGACCGTGGACGAGCTGCCGCAGATGTATATCGATGCCGTCATCACGGCGGAGGATCGCCGGTTTTACACGCACGACGGCATTGACATTATAGCCATCGCGCGGGCGATCGCCGTTGATATAAAGACCATGTCGTTTGCCGAGGGCGGCAGCACGATAACCCAGCAGCTCGCCAAGAACGAGCTTTTCACCCAGCGCAAGCACCTTGAGCGCAAGTTTGCCGAGATCTTCGCCGCCCGCGCCATTGAAAAAGCGTACACCAAGGATGAGATCTTTGAAATGTATGTCAACTCCATATACTTCGGCAGCGGATACTACGGCATTTCAAACGCGGCGCTGGGGTATTTCGATGTCGAGCCGTCGGAGATGAGCGACCTTGTGTCCGTATTCCTCGCGGGTCTGCCCAACGCTCCGTCCATCTACTCACCCGATAACAGCGTCTACCTCGCCACACGGCGCATGACCGTTGTTTTGCAGCGCATGATAAGCTACGACGTTATCACCGTGGAAAAGGCGGATGCGATCATGGCGGAGGCATACAGCATATCGTTCCTCTGTAATTACGCGGCATAAAGGCAAAGGCTGTCCCTGCCCGGGGCAGCCTTTGCCTTTATTATTGTTGACATTTCATTTATATACGGCTATAATAACGTTTCTGCGCGTATTATTTTGTTTATGGATTATCGTATGGACATGAGGTAACAACCGGGTATGGGAAAAAGTGAACAGCTTAACCTGCGCGAGTGCATCATAGGCGACCGCGCGTTTTACGGACGTGTGCTGACGATAGTGCTGCCGATAATCGTGCAGAACACGCTGACAAACGTCGTGAGCCTTCTGGATAATGTGATGGTAGGACAGGTCGGCACGCTGCCGATGAGCGGCGTCGCCATCGTCAGCCAGCTGCTTATGGTGTACTATCTCTCCATATGGGGCAGCACCGCCGGAGCAGGCATATTCGGCGCGCAGTTTTTTGGGCGCGGTGACATGGACGGCGTGAAGCACACGTTTCGCTTCAAGCTCATCATCTCCGCCGCCATCTCGCTCGCCGCGCTGGCGATATTCGGCTTTTTCGGGCGCGCGCTTATCGCGCACTATATTGCCGCGGACACCTCCTCCGCCGATACGGAGCTGACGCTTCGCCATGCGATGGACTATCTTGAGATCATGATGATCGGGCTTATCCCGTTCGGTCTGACGCAATGCTACGCCGGAACGCTGCGCGAGAGCGGGGAAACGGTGCTGCCGATGAAGGCGAGCCTCGCCGCGATAGCCGTCAATTTCGTTTTCAACGCGCTTTTGATCTTCGGTCTGTGCGGCTTTCCGCGCCTCGGCGTGGAGGGCGCGGCTATTGCCACGGTGCTGTCGCGCTTTGTGGAGCTGGCGATCATTCTTTTCTCCATTCACAGCCGCCATGATGAGACGTATCGGAAACACAGAGCGCAGTATGCATACTTTGATGGGGTATACCGTGCGTTCTTCGACATCCCAGGCGAGCTTGTGAGGAGCATAACGGCAAAATCCCTGCCGCTTTTATTAAACGAGCTTTTGTGGAGCCTGGGGCAGGCGGTGCTGCTGCAATGCTACAGCGTGCGCGGCATAGAGGTCGTTGCGGCAATGAACATATGCAGCACCGTCGCGCAGATATTCAACACCGCTTTTCTATCCCTCGGCAACGCCACCGGCATCATCGTTGGGCAGGAGCTGGGCGCTGACAGGCTGCGGGACGCGCGATGCACCGCGTGGCGCATGATGGTGCTGTCGCTGGCAAGCTGCGTGGTAATGGGGCTGCTGCTCGCGCTGTGCGCGCCGTTTATTCCGATGGTATATAATGTGGAGCACTCCATACGCACTCTTGCCGCGGAGCTGATCCGCGTGTGCGCGGTATGCATGCCGCTGTTCGGCGTGGCTCATTGCGCGTTCTTCACCATACGCTCCGGCGGAAAGGCGCTTATGACCTTCCTTTTTGACAGCTGCTTTTCCTGGGTCGTGTCAGTTCCTGCGGCATACCTTCTCTCGCACTGCTCCGCGCTGGGCATCGTCGAGGTTTACCTAGCCGTCTGCGCGCTGGACGTTATCAAATGCATCATCGGCATTGCTCTCCTCAAAAAAGGCATATGGGTGAAAAATATAGTCAAGTGACACAGTATTGAGGTGCTATAATGCGCAGGCATATCGTTTCACATTCACATCCGCAGGCGATCGAAATGACCTCCGGCTCAATATGGAAAAACCTGCTGATATTCAGCCTGCCGCTGATCCTCGCACAGGTTTTGCAGGTGTTATTCAACCTGAGCGATGTGGCGGTCGCGGGTAAATTCGCCGACTACAAGGCGCTGGGCGCGGTCGGGTCAACGTCGCTGCTGGTGTCGCTGTTCATCGGATTTCTGCTGGGCATGGGCAACGGCGTGAACGTGTGCGCCGCGCGCCGCCTGGGCGCGGGCGATGAGCGCGGCACGGAGCGGACGGTCTGCTCGTCGTTCATGATGTGCTTTCTCATCGGCATCATCGTGGGTCTGCTGTGCTTTGGTTTTTCCCGCCCGCTGCTTGAGCTGCTGAATACGAAAGACGAATTCATCGACGGAGCGGAGCTGTATCTTAAAATCTATTCGCTGGGTATGCCCGCAATGGGGATATTCAACTTCGGCAACGGCGTTCTGAGCGCTTGCGGCGAGACAAAGCGTCCGTTGACATACCTGACCATCGCCGGCGTGCTCAACGTCATTCTCAACCTCTTTTTCGTTATTGTCTGCGGCAAGGCGGCAGACGGCGTGGCTATCGCAAGCGTCATTGCCGAATACCTGTCCGCATTTCTCATCGTTCGCCATCTTGTCACACGGCGCGACTCCTGCCGGCTGCGCTTTTCGCGCTCCTATATTGACGCCGGCTGCTGCCGCAATGTGCTGATGCTGGGCATTCCGTCAGGTATACAAAGCGCGATATTTGCCGTGGCAAACCTTTTTGTGCAGTCGGGCGTAAATTCGTTTGACGCAATGCTCGTCTCAGGCAATTCCGCCGCCGCGAATGCCGACACGCTTATCTATAACGTGATGGCAGCTTTTTACCTGGGCTGTTCAAGCTTCGTCAGCCGCAACCTCGGTGCGGGGGAATACGGCCGCGTGAAAAAAAGCTGCATCGTGGGGCTTGTGTATTCCTTCGCCGTGGGGGCGCTGCTGGGCGGACTTCTGCTGATCTTCGGGCGGGAATTCCTGTCCGTGTTCGCAAACGAGCCGGAGGTCATCGACTGCGGGATGGAGCGTATACGCATCATGGGCTGGTCCTACGCAATATCGGCCCTCATGGACTGTCCCATCGCCGCGTCGCGCGGCATAGGCAAGACCGTCGTGCCGACGGTGATCGTGATCATCGGTTCATGCGTGTTTCGCGTGGCATGGGTGTACACGGTGTTTGCGTATTTCCGCACGATAACGTCGCTGTATCTGCTGTACAGCTTCTCATGGGTGATAACCGCCGCGGCGGAGATAACATACTTCGTCATATGCTACAAGCGCATTGTAAAGCTCGCAGAGAGCGGCGTGCACTGAAAAAACGGCGTTCCACAGTGATACTCGGATATCAAAAGCAAGAAACAGGGCTGCGAGGCAACCCTGTTTCTTCATGCAGGCATATTCATTTTCGCTCAGTTGTGCTTGATTGCGGATTCGACAGCGTCGTGAGCGGTCATCTTGCCGGTAACAACGTTCTGGATGCTGCCGCAGAGCTCGCTCCAAGCTTCGTCGGTAATATTATCCTCCACAGCCCCGGCAGCGGCAGTGATGTTGGCGTTCGCGTCGGCGGCGGACTGCTGAAGCATATTGAGTCCGGAAGGCTTCGCGCCGCTCCGGAGCGCCGTAAGCTCGGTGGTGACGAGCGTAATCAGCACATCGTCAGAAGTGATGTAGGAGACGAATCCAACGGCAGCGTCACGCTTTGTGGGGTCGTTCCACGCCTTCTCCGTGATGAAGCAGCCCGCGGTGATGCCGCCGATGATTTCGGTCGCTTTGCGTTCACCCTTTGCGGGAACGTATGAAACGGCAAGGCTGTCCAGCTCATCTCCGTAATTCCCGGTGAAGTCGCTGACCTTGGCTGAATCGCCGATGAAGAAGGCAGCCGCCCCCTGAGCAAACATATCTTCCGCTTCGACATTGTCGGCGGTGAGTGTGTTCTTTTGGAAGAAACCGCATTCGTACAGATATTTTATATCGTCCAGCGCGGCAATCCACTTTGCGGAAACCTCGTCCTCGACGAGCCTTCCGTCCGCGTCAAGAGTGGGAACAGCCGGCTGGTTTGCGGCGCTGCCGTTATTCATGACGGCAAACTCAAACCAGCCGCCCGGCTCTTCTGCAATCGAACAGGCAATGGGTGTATAGCCGTTGTCAAGAATGATCCGGCAATCGGCGAGAAACTGATCCCATGTGTAGTCCGGACCGGGATCGGCAACGCCGCAGTCGTAAAGCACGGACTTATTGACGAGCATATTTTCCCACCAGCCGCAGACAGGAACGGCATAGCGCGTACCGTCCGCTGCGGCTGTCATCAGGCTGTCTTTCATGTTGGCGGCAAAGTCGGGATACTCGGCGCGGATAGTGTCAATGGGAACAACCATGCCGGCAGATATAAGTGGCTCAACATCGGCATCGCTGAAGAATAAAAGAACATCTGGCTCAGCGCCCGCCTCAAAGCCGGAAGAAATCTCTGCTTTCTGCCGCTCGATGACGGCGTTTCCGCTTGCGGCTTCGTATTCGGCAATGGCCTTTTCATAGTTATCGCGCTTTACGCCGCCGTATGCGCTGACGACGTTGATGGTAACAGTCTCTTTCGCCGCCTCGTCGGTGGCGGCAGCGGAAGGCGCATCCGCCTCGTCAGCGGCAAGACCGGCGGCGGGCGCGGCAGTCTGCCCGCAGGCGCACAGCGCAAAGACCATGACGAGAGCGAGAATCGTTGCTGACAGTCGTTTCATGTTTTCCCTCCTGGCACAAGCCGTTTATAGACTCAAAAACTCCCTCCAGCGCGCGATATACGCCTGCGCCTTCCCGTCCGTCTCCGCCTCTGCCGCCATGCGCAGCAGCGGCTCTGTGCCGGAAAAGCGGCAGATGACCCAGCTGCCGTCCTTAAAATAGACCTTGCAGCCGTCCTCGCGGCTGATATGATCGACGTTTTCAAACTTGGGGCATGCCATCTGCTCAAACAGCAGCTTTTGAAGCTCCGCCTTGCGCTCGTGCGTCATGGTGAACGACGCTTCGGCGTAGGCAAGCTCGCCATAGAGCGCGCATATCTCCGCATAAAGCTCGGATAGCTTCTTGCCCGTGACGGCAAGCATCTCCACCAGCAGCGCCGCGGCATATATGCCGTCCTTGCCGGAGATATGCCCCTTCACCGCAAGACCGCCCGAGGATTCGCCGCCGATTATCGCGCCCGTCTCCGTCATCTTCGCTGAGACGTACTTGAACCCGACGGGCACCTCATAACATTTCTGCCCCAATCCCGCCGCCACACGGTCGAGAAGATGCGTGGTGGAGTTATTGCGAACGCACGGTCCGTTCCACCCGCGGTACTTCACAAGGTAGTAGTACAGCAGCACGAGGAGCTTATTGGGGTGGACGAATTTCCCGTTATCGTCGATAACGCCGAGGCGGTCGGCATCTCCGTCAGTGGCGATGCCGAGATCGCAGCGGTAGCGGTCAAGCACAACTGCGGAAAGCGGACCCATCGTCTCCTCGTTCGGTGCGGGCAGCTTTCCGCCGAAAAGCGTGTCGTGCCTGTCGTGGATTATCTCAAGGTCGCACCGGCAGGTCATGAGTATCATGCTCAGGCAGGTCTGACTCACGCCGTACATGGGATCGAGCGCGATGCGAAGCTGCGCCTTTTTTATCGTCTCGACATCAATGGAGGCAAGGATGCTGTCGATATACTCATTTGTGGGGTTATTCTCCGTGATCATGCCGTCTGCAAGCGCCGTGTCGTAATCCATGCTCTTCACGTCCGCTTCCGTGAGCTTTGCGATCTCGTCTTCGATTTTTGCGGTAACGGTGCGGTCAGCATCACGTCCGCCGGCGGTGAACACCTTTATGCCGTTGTATATTGCGGGGTTATGACTTGCCGTGACCGCCATGCCGTATGGCATATTGCGCGTTTTGACGACGTACATCATCAGCGGCGTGGGCGAGGCGCGGTTGATCATGTATACCCTGAAGCCGTACCCTGCGAGCACCTCTGCCGCCCAGTGCGCCGATTCCTTGGAAAGAAAGCGCCGGTCATAGCCCACGCAGATCTCCGCGCCCTCATGTCCCTCGCGCAGCATGAGACGGCACAGCCCCGCCGTAAGGAGTCTTATATTTGCCTTTGTGAATCCGTCCGCGATTATGGCGCGCCATCCGCCTGTACCGAATCTGATCATTTTTCGCACCTCATCCCATTCAATTTTATTGTTTCTGCTTGTCCGTATCTGACAAAAGCCTTAAAAACTCGCGGTCGGTATAAATGCGCATATGGTCAATGCTCCGCTCCGCCGCGGCGTTCTCCGCCACGGCAAGCATCAGATCATAGTAGTCGCCGCTGCAGCCGAGCTTATGCGCAATGCGCGGCAGCTCCCGCTCGGCATAATCGCGGAGCGTGCCTTCCTCTCCCTTGCAGTCGCACAGAAGCGACAGCGCCTCGCGTTCGGTCATCGTCCGCTCGATATAATACTGCCGTCCGGCAAGCCCGTACAGCATGCGCTTTGCGTCGAGATAGCCGATTGCCATATCCCGGCGCGACTGCTGCGCGTCAAAATTCAGCACGCCGCCAAGATCGAATTCCGGCGCGATGTAGGTTATGGAGACGTCGCCCGGTATTCTGAAGCGGCGCTCATGCCCTATGCCGGGGATATGCACGGCAATAATGTCCTTATATCCGTGCGTCACAAGCGCATGCAGCGGCAGCGTATCGACAAAGCCGCCGTCGGTATAAAATTTCCCGCCGAGCTTTTCAAGGCGGAAAGTAGGATGATATGCGCTGGCAAGCAGCATGTCGCATATCTCGTCTTTCGGAAGATCGTTCACGCACAGCTCAAGCGCCCTGCGGTCAGTCAGGGATACGGTAGCGATGAAAAGCTGCACATCCGAGCGCTTGACACGCCCCGCATCCACGACCTCGCGCACCCACGCGCGCAGCGGCGCAACGTCAAGCCCACGGTTTTTAATGATCTCCCACGCCTCGGGGATAAGCCTGCGCGCGTCGCCCGGCTCTATATCGCCGCTGAACGCACGGCTGAGATTCTCCTCCTGCTCCTCGTCCAGCTCAATGACCTTTGAAAGGCGCATATCGTTCCATGCCGCCTCGGCGCGCGGCAGATCGCGCATTGCCATCAGCGCGCCGTTGAGTGCGCCCACAGACGTGCCCGACACGGCGTTATACTTCACGCCAGCCTCGTCCAGTGCGCGCCACACGCCTATCTCATATCCGCCCTTTGCTCCGCCGCCCTCAAGGGCGATTGCATAGGTCCGGCTTATGTCCATTTTCAGCTCCATTCTATCCCTCCGTCCGAGTCTATTCCTTTATTCCAAGTATATCATGCCTCCACTGGCTTTTCAATGCAGCGTGTTCACACATGCTCTCTTTTTTTGTGCTATACTGTGCGCAGAAAGAAGTGATATGCTTGGACAACAAAAACAAAAACAACAGGCGGCGCTCTTTCGGCGCCGTCCTGCTGGCGATATACATACTGCTCTGCGCCGCGCTCGCCGCGTGGCAGTTTGCCTCCGGTGTGCGCACTCTCCGCGCCATGTGTGCCGCAGGCGCATGGGCGGGAAGCGTTCAGACCGCCGTCTCCCCCGCGCCGTCTGACGCTCCTTCCCCAACGCCGGCTGCGCCGCCCTCCCCCACGCCGTGCGTGCACTCCTACGGTGCGTGGGAGACGATCGTGCCCGCAACGGCGACCTCCAACGGGCTGGATTCGCGCAAATGCATATACTGCGGCGCTGTGGAGGAGCGCGTCACCAACCCCTCGCCCACGATCGACACCTCCCCCGGCAACGAGTCGATAAAAACAATGTTCGCCCTCATCAACGCCGAACGCGCCGCGGCAGGGCTGCCGGAGGTCTGTTACTGCGAAGATGTTCAGCCCGCGGCCGACCTGCGCGCGGCGGAGCTGAACGAATATTACGACATGCAGCACAACCGTCCGGACGGGCGCGAGGCCGTCACGGTGTTTGCCGACCTTGGCATCACCCGCACCATGGCGGGCGAAAACTACACTCTAGGTCCGCCGACGGCGGAGCTTGCCATGGAGGCATTTATGAATTCGGAAAGCCACCGCGCGCTCATTCTCAACGCCGGCGCCGCCGGCGTTGCTCTGGCCGTCGCGCCGAACGACGAATTCGGGCTTTCATGGGTGCAGATATTTGTGTATTAAAGCAGCACCGCATAATGCGGCAAAAACAGATGACGAGAAAATTTGGGTTATGATGACGGCACTTTTTTGCAGGAATACTTTGTGTATTTCAAGAAAAAGTGACTATATCAGAGCGCAAATTTTCCGTCGGATGCCGCAGACGTATTGCGCGGTGCTGCCTTAAGGCAGCACCCCAGTCAGCCACAGCGCAGCTGCCGCCGCGGCGGCGGTGAGAACGATCAGGGTCAGGCGCGCAATAAGCGCCTCTCCGCCTGCACTCTCCGGCAGCGCCGTGCGCGTATACTCCTCCGCCGCCTCGCGCGCCTGGCGCATCAGCGCGGCGCGGCTTATGCCGGACTGGGTAAAATAATCGTCGCGCAGGATGAACACAGCCTCGGTAAATATCCCCTCCGCCGGACGCACAACGATTACATTGCGCATGTTTCCACGCAGCGCGCCGCTTTGCGGCGTGCTGCGTGGCTTTTTCTGCCCTCTCCGGCGGCGCGCCGACACGGCGTCCATCAGATCAAATATCCCCCGGCGTATTCTCTCTATCATATGCGCTCCTCCACCCGCACTGTGACGACAGTCATGTCGTCGTTCGCGCCGTACAGCCTCTCCGCCTCCTTCAGTGTTGAGCGGGCAAGCGCCTTCATGTCCTCAAACCCCTTTGAGAGCAGATTTTTTATCCATTCGTCATCCGCGTCCACTATTACGCCGTCAGAGGCGATGAGCGCTGTGCATCCCGGTCTGAGGCGCATGCGCACGATGTCCGGCGCTGTGCCCTCCCCCGCGTCCAGCCCGGCGGCAAGCGTTTCGCCCTTTATGCGCTGCACGCCCCTGGGCGAGCTGACATATGAGGGCGCGGCGCCGTATTTATAAAAGCTCGTATCCCCCGTGAAGAGATCCACGCACATCAGGTCAGCCGTGGCATAACCCCAGCTGTCCTGGCTTTTCAGCAGCATCACGGAATTGAGTATCTTCATCGCCGCAGCGGGATCAACACCGGAACGCAGAAACTTTTCAAGGATCGCGACCACCTCGCCGCTGTCGCGCGCCGCTTCGTCGCCTGTGCCCATGCCGTCAGACAGAATGACGCACAGCACTCCCTCGTCGGTCTTGAAATATGTTCCCTTGTCTCCGCTGACCTTTTCCCCGCGCTTTTTCATCGCCGCGATGCCGACCGACACCGCCAGAGGTTCAGCCTCCAGCAGCGTCAGCCGCGAGTGCGCGCCGTCCTCATCCGCCGGGAGGCACAGCCGCACCCCCACGACGGCAGAGAGCCTTTCAAGATAATCCGCGTGCTTTGTCAATGGGGTGAGCCGTCCGCTCTCTATCACAACGCGCACACGCCCGCTCCCGTCGCGGTATACGGCCGCCTCCGCGTCAATGTCAAGGCTTCTCAGATAACGCACGAGCCGGCGCTCCGCCAGCGGGTCGGAACCGTTGATGCTGCCCAGCTCCTCTGCAACGCGCGAGAGGACCTCGGCAATATCGCTGTATGCCTCCCACGCGGCGTTCCGGCTTTCTCTGAGGTGTACCCGCAGCGCACGGCGGTATGACAGCCCTCTCAGCTCTCCGTTCACGGCCGCAACGAACGCATCCAGCCCCTCGCAGCGCTCGCGGAAGTAGCCCGGCAGGTCGAGCGCGGTGAGCGTGCCGTGTTCGGTCATGGCGGCGGTCGCATCGTTCATGGCGGAGAGCGTATCCATATATTCCGTGTTCCAGCAGCGGTTTTTGTGCTTGCACCGGACGCACACCTCATCCGCCGCGCGGTCAAACACCCGCGCTATGTTCTCGTCATTATACGGCTCTTCAACATTTCTGCGCACGGTCTCAAAAAGGTCGGCGTATGCCTCGCTCAGGTTTTTCACACGCCCCGCCACAAACCGGCGCAGCCCGGACTCGCCCATGCCGCGCTCGGCGTATTGCAGCATCAGTCCTGCGCCGTTGAGCCACGGCGCAGGCAGCAGCAGAAACACCGCGCAGGCGCAGCCCGTCTCTATTCCGACGGGCATCCACAATTCCGAATCCCACGCGCACACGACCGCCAGCGCCATACCCAGCAGAAACGACAGTGCGAATATCACCCGCCCGTGCTTGCCGAACACGCCCGACAGCAGCCCCGCGAATGCATACGCCATCGTGCAGAACGGCGCGCCGGCGCCTGACATATCCATTGCCAGCCCCAGCACCGTGCCGACCGCCGCGCCTGTGAGCATACCGCCCTTCATCGCCGATGTCATCACCAGCACCAGCGCCGCCGCGCGCCCGACAGACACCGTCCCCGCCACGGTCACGCGCGCAAAGCTCATCAGCGCGCACGCCGCCATTATCATTGCCGCCACACTGTGCCGCAGCTCCGCGGTTTCCGTGGTGCGCAGTGTGTTGGAGAGCGCCTCGCGGAAAAAATACGCGCCTCCGAAGGCGACTGCCGTTTCAAGAAACAGCTCCGCATAGAGCGGCACCGTGCCGGGCGTCGAGGAGAAGCTGCCGAGAAAGCCGGTCAGCGCCATGACCGCCGCCGACGCGCACGGCATGAAAAACTCCCGCTTGTACGCCGCAAGCTCCTGAAACACAAACGCCACCGTATAAACGAGCACTGATGCGGCAATGTAGCGTATGCCCCATTCAACGCCGCCGCTGAGCACATACCCAAGCGACGCGCCCGCAAGCGCGAACACCCCGCTCAGCCCCGCGCCGGAGCACGCCACCATTGCCATCCCCAGCGGCGCTCCGCCGTCGCCGACACGCGCGCACGACATCATCATGCCCAATCCCATGTACACCGCACACCGCGCCGCCATATAAAACCGCGGATCTACCCTCCGGCACGCCGCCGCGCCGGTCAGCTCCGCCAGCTTACCCAGACCTCCTGTTTGCATTTTTGTCCCTCCGTTTAGGTTTACATAAGTTAATAATTATTATAGTTATGTAATTCAAAGAAGGCTGTCGCTACGCGCTGTAAAAATATATTTCTTTGCGGTGAGAAATGGGTGAAAATGAACGGCGTGCGGCACACGGTTCTTGACAGCGTGCCGCGTGGAGAATATAATTTTTGTGCAGGAGAAACCGGGCACAGGAGGGTCAAAAATGCAGGACTTCACACATTTCAACGAGCAGGGTCGGGCAAAGATGGTCAACGTCGGCGAGAAGCCGGAGAGCGTACGCACGGCGGTCGCCGCGGGGCGCGTGCTCGTCAATGAGGCGACGTTTGCGCTCATAAAGAGCGGCGGAATGAAAAAGGGCGACGTGCTGACCGTGGCGCAGGTAGCGGGCGTGATGGGCGCAAAGCGCACGCCGGAGCTTATACCCATGTGTCATCCGGTACTTATCGATGGGATAGATCTCGCGCTCTCGCTCGATGAGGCGCGATGCAGTGTGGAGATCCGCGCCGCAGTGTCCTGCGCCGGACGCACCGGCGTGGAGATGGAGGCGCTGTGCGCGGTGAGCGCCGCGGCGCTGACGGTGTACGATATGTGCAAGGCTGTGCAGAAGGATATGGTCATTGCCGACATCCGTCTGGTCAGCAAGACCGGCGGCGTGCACGGCGACTTTCAGCGCGCCGGTGAAATGTAAGGAGGAAAGGCATGAAGCACCACATCATTGTAAAGTTTGCGGAGAGCGTTGAGAACAAGCGCGCGCTGACAGACGAGATACGCGCGATGTTCGGCAGCGAAGCGAAGCCAGAGGGCATCGAAGGCTACAGCTTTGTCGAAAACTGCGTTGACCGCCCGAACCGGTACGATCTCATGATAATCGTTCATATGCCGCGCGAGGCGCTCGGCGCCTGGGATGCGTCCGGCGTGCACAAGCGCTGGAAAAACGATTTCGGCGGCTATATCGCGCAGAAGGCAATATTCGACTGCGAGTAATGGACGGCGTCCGCCATGCGCTGCAGAACGGTTTCGGCAGTGCCGCCCTCGGACAATACGCCTGCCCTTTTGCAAAGAAGCCGCGCCATCCGGCGCAGCAGAAATCCTGCGGCACAGATCAATCGCGCCCTGCGCTTTTTCTCGCCGTTTTTTGTTGATTCTGCCATGCTTTGAGCCCTTGACATTGTGTTCCATCAGCGCTATAATCCGTTCTCTCCCAAGAATAAAGTAAAGGGGCGGTGTTTTATGACAGAAAATGCAGACGGAAGACTCAGCCTGAAAGCCATGTTTCACCCTTTGACGCTCACGCAGGGCTCATGCTGGAAAACAATACTGTTTTTCTCAATACCGATAATAATTTCTTATCTTTTACAGCAGATATACACCATCAGCGACGCCGCAATAGTCGGGCAGACGCTGACCGCCGACGAGGTTGCGGGCGTGACGGACACAACGTCGCTGGTGTTCGTGTTTTTGCAGTTCGCGTTTGGATCGAGCGCGGGCTTCTGCGCCGTGACCGCCTGCCGCGTCGGAACGCACGACCAGGCGGGAGTGCGCCGGTCGCTTGCAACGCAGTTCGTGCTCTCCGGCGTGCTGACAGTGCTGCTGACGGCGCTGGCGCTGCTGACGCTCGACCCCATGCTCGCGTGGATAAACGTTACGCCCTCAAACGGCGCAGTGTATTCCGCAGCGCGCGCCTACTGCGAGATAATATTTGCCGGGATAGGCGCACAGCTTTTTTATAACTTCATCTGCTCGTTTCTGCGCAGTATGGGCGACTCGGTCACGCCGCTGGCATTTCTGCTGTTCTCGACCGTGCTGAATGTCGCGCTCGATCTGCTGTTCATTCTTTCGTTCGGCTGGGGCGTCGCCGGGGCTGCCGCCGCAACCGTCGCTGCGCAGCTCATCAGCACGGTGGCGTGCTTTCTTTACGCTTTCTCAAAATACCCGGAGCTGCGCCTCGGGCGCGGCGACTGGCGCATCACGTGGCATGACGTGCGCCGTCACATCATACAGGGCATCCCTCTGGGGCTTCAGTTTTCCGTGCTGACAATCGGCATTATAGTGATGCAGGGCGTTGTAGTGAAGTTTGATATCATCGACGGGGCTATGGTCTCCAACGCCGCGCAGAACGGCTTCGGCGCGGCAAACAAGCTCAATAACCTCCTCATGACGCCGTTCAACGGGCTTGGCTCGGCAATGACGAGCTTCGCCGCGCAGAACCTCGGCGCGGGCGACCATGAGCGCATAAAGCGCGGCACGCTGCAGGCGCTGATAATCGCCGGCATCATGCTGGTGATCATTGTTTCCTGCGGGCTGCTGCTGACGGTTGACGGCGCGTATCTGCACATTTTCCTCAGCGCCGACAAAATAAACGCGGATACCGTGCGCTACGGCAACACGTTCCTTTATGTCGATCTTGCGATGTACCCGTTTCTTGCATTCATCTTTATCGTGCGAAACTGCGTGCAGGGTATCGGGCTGCCGCAGTTCATCCTCGGCGCCGGAACTGCAGAGCTTGCCGCGCGCGTTGCGGTTTGCCTGCTGCTGCCGCCGGCATTCGCCGGAGGCACGGTGAGCGCCGCCGCGCCCAACGCCGCATACATCGCCATGTGCGCCGCAGACCCCATCGCGTGGATGTCCGCAGACGCGGTGCTGCTCGTCCCGTTCGTGCAAAACATATTGAAGAAAAACTACACTTACTTCAACCGCCGCCGCGCAGAGTAGCGGGAAAGGCTGCGGCATGTGTATTCTGAGCTTTTTGATATATCCATTTATCCGCATTATTCATCTCGCCGCCATAAAAACCGCAGCGCCCTGCTGCAGGGTCTTTGCCTGCCCGCAACAAAGCTTTTACTTCCCCGAAACAAATTCGCGCTTAATTTTGAAACATCTTTTCGGTATATTATACTCGCAAGTGCAAGAGCGATTCTTTTTCATTTTGTCCTACCTTATAAGAACAGGAGCGGCCGGTCGGCCGCTCCTGTTCTTTATTTCAGGCAAGCAAAAAACCGGGGCGCTGATACGCCTCGGTTCATGCTATTGTCGGAAATTTCCGAAGGCTCAGTCCATTATCTCGACCGAGACTTTCCTGCCCTTTCGCTGGGCAACGGCCCGCATAAGTATACGGATCTGCTTGACGATCCTGCCCTGCCGGCCAATGACCTTGCCCATATCACCGTCAGCGACGCGAACCTCATAAACGGTCTCGCCGTCGGTCTTGCGCTCGGTCACAGAGACCTGGTCGGGGTTATCGACAAGGCTCTGCACAATGTAGGTCAAAAGTTCTTTCATGCCGGTTGATGCTCCTTATCACGCCTCGACCTTTTTCAGCAGCCCGCGGACGGTATCGGTGGGCTGAGCGCCGTTGGCGATCCAGTACTTTGCGCGTTCCATATCGACCTTGATCTTGTCGCTTTCGGCAGCGGGATCGTAAAGCCCGATCTCCTCGATGAAGCGTCCGTCACGGGGGCAGCGGGAATCAGCGACGACGATGCGGTAGTAGGGAGCCTTCTTTGCGCCCATTCTGCGCAGTCTGATCTTAACCATGTGTATATTCACCTCCATATTTTTTCTCTTAAGGCAGCGCCGCATAATGCGGCAAGGACAGCTTTTACGCCGGATGCCGCGGGCATATCGTGCGGCGCCGCCTTGATTATATTACAAACGCTTGCGCGTGTGTAAACGTCTCTTCAGCTCAGAAGCCCGGGAAACCGCCGAAGCCGCCGAAGCCGCCGGGCATCCTGCCCATTTTCCTCTGCAGCTTTTTCATGTTCTTGCCGGAAAGCTGCTTCATCATCTGCTGCATCGCTTCAAACTGCTTCAAAAGCCGGTTGACATCGACCACCGACGTTCCCGAGCCCGCCGCGATGCGCTTTTTTCGGCTGGAGTTGAGCACTGCGGGATTCTCCCGCTCCGCCGGGGTCATGGACTTTATGATCGCCTCCTGCCGCGCCATGGCGCGCTCGTCGATCTTTGCGCCCTTGAGCGCCTTCGCATCCAGACCCGGGATCATCCCGGCAATATCGCCAAAATCGCCCATACTCTTGAGCTGACCCATCTGGTCGAGATAATCCGCCAGAGTGAAGCGGTTGGCACGCAGCTTCTCCGCCGCCTCCAGCGCCTTTTTTTCGTCAAAGCTCTGCTCCGCCTTTTCAATGAGCGTGAGCATATCGCCCATGCCGAGAATACGCGAGGCCATGCGATCAGGGTGGAAAGGCTCTATCATGTCCAGCTTTTCGCCGACGCCGATGAACTTTATCGGTTTTCCGGTCGCAGCCCTGATGGAGAGCGCCGCACCGCCGCGCGCATCGCCGTCAAGCTTTGTGAGCATGATACCCGTGATGCCGAGCGCATCGTCAAAGGCGGTGGCGGCGTTCACGGCGTCCTGACCCGTCATAGCATCAACAACGAGCAGTATTTCCGCCGGATCGACCGCATCACGGATATTCTGAAGCTCCCGCATGAGCGCTTCATCAATGTGCAGCCGCCCGGCAGTGTCAAGAAACACAAGGTCGTTGCCGTGCTTTTTTGCATACTCCACAGCCGCCCTGGCAATATCGACAGGGTCGGTCTGACCCATCTGGAAAACAGGAATATCAAGCTGTGCGCCGACGGTCTCCAGCTGCTTGATGGCGGCGGGACGGTAAATGTCGCACGCGGCGAGCAGTGGACGCTTGCCCTGGCGGCGCATATACGCGGCAAGCTTCGCGCCGTTGGTGGTCTTGCCTGCGCCCTGAAGACCGACAAGCATTACGACCGAGGGGGATTTTGAGCTTATATTGAGCTTCTGATTTTCCCCGCCCATGAGCCTGCAAAGCTCTTCATTGACTATCTTGATAACCATCTGTGCCGGGCTGAGCGCCTCCAGCACATCAGCGCCCGTGGCGCGCTCCGTGACGGTTTTGGTGAAGTCCTTGACCGCTTTATAGCTGACGTCAGCTTCAAGCAGCGCCAGACGCACCTCGCGCATGGCCTCTTTCACGTCCGCCGGGGTCAGCCTGCCCTTGCCGCGAAGCTTTTTGAAAGCGGCATTCAGTTTTTCGCTTAAACTCTCAAACGCCATCGGCTTACCTCATGATCATAAATCGTGCTTCAAACGCTCCAGCTCGCTTTCAAGCTCGCAGGCGGCGCGCCGAGCGTCACCCGAGCACAGCTCGCTCAATCTGCGCGCCCGCTCGCGCATACTGTCCAGCGAGCGCTGGGCCTGCGTAAAACGCGCGACAAGCCCGGTTTTGTTTTCTATCTCCGTGAGGGCTGTCTCCGCGCGGCGGATGTTGTCCCACACGCCCTGCCGGGATATGCCGAGCTGCTCGGCGATCTCCGCAAGAGAAAGGTCCTCGTTATAATGCAGCTCATAGCATTCGCGCTGTTTATCCGTGAGAAGCTCGCCGTAAAAATCCAGCAGCATGCTGTGCATCAGTCTGCTATCCTCCACGGGGCGCTCCTCCTGTCAAGTCATATCACTTTGCAGACTATACACCAATACGCCGCCGCTGTCAAGTATTTTTTCTTGTCACACGGCTGCATTGCATAATGCTTCCTCTAATGGGAAAAATGGACGTATACCGGCGCGCTACGCCGCGCCCAATTTGCAGGCAAGAGGAAAGATGCACCGATGGATACTATAAACTCCGCGATATACATTGAGCTGCCGCAGCTACGCGAATACGCCGCGTCCGCGGCGAGGCTGCTCGCCCCGGAGGGCGAGGGCGGCGGACACGGCGAGGCACGGCGGCTGCAAAGGTGCTGCCGCGAGATACGCCGCAGCCACACCGAGATCGCCCGGCGATACGGCGCCGTGCCGTCGCCCCCGGCGGCGTGCGAGTGGCTTTTGGACAACTGGTACATGATAGAGCGCGAATACCGCAGCATACTGCCGCAGATAGAGGGCGCGCGCCGCCTGCGGCTGTGCACGGATGGGGTGCTCGCCGCGGCGCTGTGCCGGAATATGCTGCTGTCCGGGCGCGGAGAGGTGACGGAGGCGCGGTTTGAAGCATACATGGAGGGCTTTCAGTCCGTAACGGCGCTGCGCCGGGGCGAGCTGTGCCTTATCCCGGCGCTCCTCGGCGCGGCGGTTATAGAATGCACGGCGGCAGTCTGCCGCGAAATGCGCTATGCTGCGGACACGGACGATCACGCGAAGCGCCTGGAAGCTCTTTTTACAACGCTGCGGCTCCTGTCCGTTGTGGATATGGAGGCTCTCATCGAGTCTGCCGACGTGACCGACCGCGTGCTCGCCGGCGATCCGACGGGCGATTACGCAGGCATGGACGCCGGCACAAAGCAGGCTTATCTCCGCCGGGTGGAGCAGCTGGCGCGCCGCGCCGGCACGGAGGAGCACATATATGCCCGCGCTCTCGTCCGCCGCGCGGCGAAAGACAGGCGGCACGTCGGCTTTTACCTCTTTCCGGAGCGTCGAAGACGCGGCGAGGGCTGGTATATCGGCGCAAACGTGCTTCTGACGCTGTCGGCGGCGCTGGCGATCGGATTTCACTTCAAAAATGCCGCGGCGGCGGCGCTGCTGCTGCTCCCCGTATCGGAGCTGGTGAAAAGCCTCGTCGACTATATTCTGCTGCACGTCGTGCAGCCAAAGAGCCTTTTCCGCATGGACACGCAAAAGGGCGTGCCGGAGGCGGGGCGGACGATATGCGTGATCTCAGCGCTTCTCGGCGCGGAGGCAAGCGCCGGGCGTCTGGAGGAGCTGTACTTTGCCTGCCGCGGCGAGGGCGCGGCGCTCTCCTTCGCGCTGCTCGCCGATCTGCCGGAGGCGGAGAGCGCCGTCACCGATGCGGACGAGGAGCTTATCCGCCCCGCACGGGAAGCCGTAATGCGCCTCAACCGCAAATACGGCGGGCGCTTTTACCTTTTCACCCGTCCGCGCCGCTTCGACGGCGAGCGCTATGTCCCGCACGAGCGCAAGCGCGGAGCGATAATGGAGCTGGCAAAGCTTCTGTGCGACGAAGAAAGCGAGCTGGAGGTCACCGGAGAGAAGGACGCTCTCGGCGGAACACGCTATATCCTCACGCTTGACAGCGACACACGCATCTACCCCGGCGCGGCGGGTGAGCTTATCGGCGCGATGCTGCACCCGCTGTGCCGCCCGGTGATCGACGCGCGCACAAAGGTGGTCACGTCCGGGCACGCCGTCATCCATCCCCGCATTGACACGGACCTTCAAAGCTCCTGCGAGACGGACTTCGCGCTGATCTTCGCCGGGGCAGGCGGCAGCGATCCCTACGGCGGTCTCTCTGGGGAGCTGTATATGGACGCATTCTCAAGCGGCGGCTTTGCCGGCAAGGGCGTTATCGACGCGCACGCGCTCCTTGCGTGCACACGCGGCTTCCCCGAAGGGCGCGTACTCAGTCACGACGCGCCGGAGGGCGCGTACCTGCGCGGGGCATATATGGGCGACGCGGAGTTTTCCGACCGCTTCCCCTCCCGCCCTCTGGCATACTACAAGCGCCTGCACCGCTGGATACGCGGCGACTGGCAGAACATCCCCTTCATCTTTGCGCCGGGGCTTGGCGATATTGAGCGCTGGCGGCTGATAGATTCCCTGCGGCGCAGTCTCATCGCCCCGGCGACGCTTGCGGCGATCTGCGCGGGCTTTTTCCTGCCGGGAACGCCCATCACGCTTGCGGCATGGGCGGCGCTGCTGGCGCTGGTGACGCAGCTTCTCTTCGCACTGGCGGAAACTACGCTCAACCGCCGCCGGGGCAGAGAACGCCCGCGGCGTTATACGCGCATACTCACCGGCGCGGGCGGCGCGATAGTGCAGACGTTCATACGGCTGTGGCTGCTGCCGTATGAGGCATGGATCTCACTGACGGCGGCGGCGACGGCGCTGTGGCGCATGGCGGTGACGCACAGACGCCTGCTGCAATGGCAGACCGCCGCCGAGGTGCGCGGCGACGCGGGGCTGTGGGGGCACATACGCACCATGTGCTTTCCGGTGCTGCTGGGCATGGCGCTGCTGGCATTCTGCCCCGCGGTGATAGGAAAGAGCGCAGGGCTGATGTGGCTGCTCTCTCCCGCCGCGGCATTCGCGCTGGCGCTTCCGGCACAGCGCGGCACGGAGCTTGCAGAAAATGAGCGGCGCTATCTTCTGGGCGCGGCGCAGCGGAGCTTTGCATACTATGAGAGCTTTTTCTCTCCGGAGGACAGCTTCCTCCCGCCGGACAACTTTCAGGAGCAGCCGCCCGTGGGGCTTGCGCGGCGCACCTCCCCGACAAATATCGGTCTTGCCCTTGCGGCGCACACGGCGGCGGCGGACATGGGCTTTATCACGCGCGAAGCGTGCCGCGCCTACACCGAAACGCTGCTGGGCACGCTTGAGCGTATGCCGCGCCACATGGGGCATTTTTATAACTGGTACGACACTGCAACGCTTCTCCCGCTTCTGCCCGCCTATATCTCAACGGTGGACAGCGGCAACATGTACGCGGGGCTGCTGACGGCGCGGCAGGCGATGAGGGAATACGGCGACGACGCCCTCGCCGCGCGGCTGGATGCGCTGATGGCAGAGATGGATTTTGCCCCGCTGTATGACAAAGCGCGCGGTCTTTTCCACATCTGCTACGACACAGCGAACGAGCGCGGCGCCGGCGGCTGGTATGACCTGATGGCGAGCGAGGCAATGCTGACAAGCTATATCGCATGCGCCAAAGGCGATGTGCCTGTGCGGCACTGGCGGCGGCTCAGCCGCGCGCAGCTGCAGAAAGACGGCTACCGCGGTCTTGCCAGCTGGACTGGCACGATGTTTGAATATCTCATGCCGGAGCTTTTTCTGCCGGTATACCGCGGCAGCCTCCTCTGCGAGAGCGGAAAATTCTGCCTGTATGTGCAGAAAAAACGTGTGTGGGCAGGCAAGCCGTGGGGCATATCCGAAAGCGCGTTCTATTCGCTCGACAGCGCGCTCAACTACCGCTACAAGGCGCATGGCTGCGCCGCGCTTGCGCTCAAGCGCGGGCAGGATGCGGAGATGGTCGTCTCGCCGTATTCAAGCTTCCTCGCCCTTGTGCTCGACCCCGAGGGCAGCATACGCAACCTCCGTCACCTTGAAGCGCTCGGCGCGCTTGGGCGCTGGGGCTTTATAGAGGCGCTTGACTTCACGCCTTCGCGCTGCCGCAGCGACAGCGGCGAGCAGGTGCGCTGCTACATGGCGCACCACATCGGCATGAGCGTCATCGCCGCGGCGAACGCCGCGTGCGGCGGGTGCATACAGCGGCGGTTCATGTCCGCGCCGGATATGGCGGCTTTTTCGCTTTTGCTTCAGGAGCGCGTTGACGGCGGCGGCGTTATCATACGCCGCGACGGCGCAGATATTCCCGAACGCGCGGAGCGCCGCGCCGTAATGCGCTGGCAGCTGCGCGGCGGCGAGGAGGACAGGGCGCGGCACTGCTGCGTCCTGTCCAACGGAGCATACAACATCTTCGTTTCGAACACGGGTGTCACGCGCGCCGCATGCGGCGGCGCTGCGATATACGGCGGCATCCCAGGGCTCGGCGCGGAAGGTGGCATAAGCATTCGCGCCAGGATCGAAAACGAAGAGCTGACTCTCCTGCCCTGCGCCGCGCCGGTCCTGTGGGAGCTTGAGGAGGAGTGCGCGCGCATAACCGGGCGCGCGGAGGGGCTGGAATGGTCATGCTCCGTCGCGGCGGCATACGGAGACTGCGGCGAGGGGCGCGCCGTGACGCTGTGCGCCGAGCGCGACATGCGCGTTGAGCTTGAGCTTTCGTTCATGCCGCTTCTCGCCCCGATGGCAGATTATATGAGTCATCCGGCATTCTGGGCGCTCGGCATATATGCCGAGGAGACGGACGGGATGCTGACGCTGCGCCGCGTGCGCCGCGGCGGCGTGGGAGAGTGTTGGCTGTGCCTTGCCGCGAACACCTCTCTGCGTTTTTCCGCCGACGAAAACGGCTCTCTAGGCTGGCTGTCGCGTCCTATGGTACGCGCCGAGGCCGTGCTGGAGCTGAAAGCCGGTCAGGCGGAGACCGTGCGCTTTGCGCTGTGCGCAGGGCGCGAGCGCGGCGAGTGCAGGCGCGGCGCGCAGCGCATACTCGTCTCCGGCGTGAACGACCGGGGCAACATGGTGTCGGCAGGCGCGGCGCACCTCGGCATGACCGGCGAGGAAGTAGGCGCGGCGATGACAATGGCGGAAAAGCTCTGCCCCGACCGCACTCAGCGCGCCGCGGGCAAACAGGAGCTGTGGCGCTATGGCATTTCCGGCGAGCTGCCCGTCATCTGCTGCGATGGGAGGGCGCTGGAATGCGAGGCTCTGCTCAAGCGCTTTTGTCTTTTGAAAAGCTGCGGGCTCAACGCCGATCTCGTATATCTCACCGATGAGCAGGGCGAATACCGCCAGCCGGTGTACCGCAAGGTCAATGAAGCGCTGATGGCGTTCGGACTGGAATCGCTTATCGGCACGGATGGCGGCGTGCACTTTGCGCCCATGGAGGCAGCCGCCGCGCTGATAAGCCGCGCGGCGCTGACCGTCGGCGCTGAGCGGACGCTGCCGCCTCCCCCGCCGTGGTCTCCGCCGGGCGCGCCGCGCCGCGCGGAGTGCGTGCCGCGCCGCGAGAATGACGGAGGGCGTTTCGTTTTCACCTGCGATGGCGAGCTGCCGGGGAGAGTATGGCAGCATGTGCTCTCCAACGGCAGCACGGGATATATTGCCGCAGACTGCGGCATGGGCTATATGTGGTTTGAAAATGCGCGCGAAATGCGCATCACCGCTCCCCCGGCGGATATAAACGGCACTGAGGGCAGCGAAGCCCTCTGGTGCGATACAGCCGGTGAGCGTGTAAGTCTCTTTGCCGCCGGGGACGGCCGGCGCTGCCGGGTATGCTATGCGCCGGGATATGCAAGCTGGGAAAAGGATCTGGGCGCAAGGCGGGTGAAAACCACGGCGTTCATACCCGCCGATACGGACGCGCGCGTATTTATCATTGAGGGCGCGGCAGGGCTTCGCCTGAGCTGGGCGGTAAAGCCCGTCATGGGTGCGCCAGACGCCAGAGCCGTGCGCATTGAAGCACGCGGCGGCGCTCTCCAATGCACGAATCCGGAATCCTATCTCCCCGGCGCGGAAGCCGTCATGGTGTGCTCGCTCCCATGCGAGACAAGCTGCGACTACAGCCCAGTCACCGCATTGATAACTGTGCTGGCAGACGATGTGACGGTGCTGGTCTGCGGCTGCGGCAGCGAAGAGGAGCTTCGCGCGCTATGTATGCCAGAAGCGGCGTTCAGCGCGCTCGACAGCGTCCGCGGCGGCTGGGGCGCGCTTGTGCGCCGGTTCGAGCTGAGCTCCGGCGTGAATGTATTCGACAATTATATGAACACCTGGTCGGTGTATCAGTGCATCGCATGCCGGCTCGACGCGAGGGCGAGCCTTTATCAGAGCGGCGGGGCGATCGGCTTTCGCGATCAGCTTCAGGACGCGGTTAATATGCTGCTCATCTCCCCTGTGTACGCGCGCGAGCGGATAATCGACTGCTGCCGCCATCAATACGCCGAGGGCGACGTGATGCACTGGTGGCACCGTCATCCGCAGGGCGACCGCGGCGTGAGAACGCACTGCTCGGACGATCTTCTGTGGCTTGTATGGGCGCTGTGCGAGTATACGGAGAAGACCGGCGACTACGGCATCTGCGACGAGACTGTGATATATCTCGCATCCGACCCGCTCGCACCGAATGAGCGCGACCGGTATGAGACTCCGTCCCGCGCTGCGGAGAGCGCAAGCGTCCTCGACCACGCGCAAAGAGCGCTTGAGCGCTGCATAGCCCGCGGCTTCGGCGCGCACTCGCTGCCCTACATCGGGCATGGCGACTGGAACGACGCGCTGGACGAGGTGGGCGGCGAGAGCGTGTGGCTGGCATGGTTTCTCGCGTCGAACGCCGCACGCTTTGCCGCGCTGCTGGAGCGGCTGGGGCGCGAGGGCGTGGCGCGCTTTGCCCGCTGCGCCGAGAAAGCGGCGCAGGCCGCCGACGGCGCATGGACCGGGCGCTGGTATGCGCGCGGGTATTTCGCCTCCGGCGAAGCGCTCGGCGGGGAAGAGCGCATCGACTCCGTCGCGCAGAGCTGGGCGGTGCTTAGCGGCGCTCTTCCCGGCAGCAACCGTCCCGGCATCGCCGTGGACTCCGCCGTGCGCCGTCTTGTTGAGCGCACGAATGGTCTGGTGCGGCTGTTCGCGCCGCCGTATTCTCCCGATGAGCGCCCGTCTCCGGGCTATATTGCAAGCTACGGCGAGGGCTTTCGAGAAAACGGCGGGCAGTATACCCACGGGGCGATATGGCTGGCTATGGCGTGCCTGCGTCTCGGCAGGACGGAGGACGGCTGGGATATACTCTCGATGCTTCTGCCGGAAAACCACGATCTGACCCGGTACGGCGCAGAGCCCTTCGTCATCGCCGCCGACGTATATGCCGCCCCGGGGCACGAGGGTGAGGCGGGGTGGAGCTGGTACACCGGCTCTGCCGGGTGGTACTTCCGCGCCGTCACGGAGGAGCTGCTGGGGCTGCACCTTCGCGGCGGCAAGCTGACCCTTGCCCCGCGTCTCCCGGCGGCTTTGCGCGTGTGCCGCGTCGTATGGACGGACTACTCCGGTGTCCGCCACGACATTGAGCTGACCCACGGCGGCGCTACCGTGGACGGCGAGCGCTACACCGGCGGCGAGATCGGCTGAGGCATTATGCGTCGCTGCCATTTATATTTTGGCTATCTTTTTCTGCGCAGCAGTGTTATAATATAGAATATAAAAATGACAGAATCACAGCGGAGGTGCTTCATGGACTTTTCACAGAAAGAAATATTGCCCGGCGTATCTTTGACCTGCCTGCGCTCCGACAAGTTCAAGACCGCGTGTCTGAGCATATCCCTGCTGTCCCAGCTTGACCGCGAGACCGCCTCCATGAACGCGCTCATCCCGTTCGTGCTGCGCCGCGGAACGACCGCATACCCCGACATGGAGAGTCTGTCCCGCCGCCTTGACGAGCTTTACGGCACGGCGATAGAGCCGGTCGTGCGCCGCGTGGGTGAAATACAGTGCACGGGGCTTTATGCCAGCATCCCGGAGGGCGAATTTTTGCCAGGCGGGCAGAATGTGCTGCACGACGCGGCAATGCTGGCAGGGCAGCTGCTGCTCGACCCCGTGACGCGCGGCGGGCTTTTCCTGCCAGGCTACGTTGACAGCGAGCGCGGCAAGCTCTGCGAGCTTATCCGCAGCCGCATCAATGACAAGCGCGGCTATGCCGTTATCCGCTGCATCGAGGAAATGTGCTGCTATGAGCCTTACGCCGTCGGACGTTACGGCTCGGCAGACGACTGCGAGGGCATCAATTACAAAAAGCTCACCCGGCGCTACCGCACACTTTTGCAGACAAGCCCCATAGAAATCTTCTACTGCGGACGCGCCGATGCCAAAAGCGTTGAGCGCACTTTGCGCGATGCGCTCGCCACGCTGCCCCGCGGCGAGATAGATTACGACATCGGCACGGATGTACGCATGAACTCCGTTGAGGCAGAGCCGCGCTATGTTGAGGAGGCAATGAACGTCACACAGGGTAAGCTTTCGATAGGCTTCCGCCTCGGAGAGGCGATGGAAGAGCCGGACATGGCGGCGCTGTCGGTCTTCAACGCCGTCTATGGCGGAGGCACCGCCTCAAAGCTCTTTGTCAACGTGCGCGAGCGTCTTCAGCTATGCTATTACGCCAACTCCGCCATTGACCTGCACAAGGGCATCATGCTCGTCTCCTCCGGGATTGAGTTTGACAAATTCGATCAAGCGAAGGCGGAGATACTTGCCCAGCTGGACGAAATACGGAAGGGCAACATCACCGATAAGGAGCTGAACGCCGCAAAGGCGGGCATCGCCTCAATGCTGCGCTCGGGCATGGACAGTCAGGGCGAGCTGGAGGGCTTCTACCTTTCGCAGGCGCTCGCAGGACTTGATTACGGGCCGCTGGAGCTTGCAGAGCTTGTGGAGAATGTAACGAAAGACGACGTACAGGATATTGCGCGCGGCGTTGAGTGCGATCTTGTATACTTTTTGACCGGAAGCGGCGAGGATTCGGATGAGGAGGATGAGAACGATGCAGAAAACTGAGTACAAAAACATCGGCGAGACGCTCTATGCCTCCACGCTCCCCAACGGTCTGCGCGTGCGGGTGCTGCCCAAGCCCGGCTTCAGCAGCTTTTATGCCGTTTTTGCCGTGAACTACGGCGGTGCGCACCGCGCGTTCACGCTCGACGGCAGGCATATCGACACGCCCGCGGGCGTTGCTCATTTTCTTGAGCACAAGATGTTCGACCTGCCCGGCGGGGACGACGCGCTCAATATACTCACCGCGAACGGCGCCGACCCCAACGCCTTTACTTCCAGCGGCATGACCGCCTATTATTTTGAATGCACGGAGAATTTTGAGCAGAATCTCCGGATGCTGCTGCACTTTGTCTCCACGCCGTACTTCACGCCCGAGACCGTGCAGAAGGAGCAGGGCATCATCGCGCAGGAAATACGCATGGGCGAGGACAACCCCGGCGTAGTGCTGTACTATGATCTGCTGCACATGCTCTACAGCTCCCACCCGATCCGCGACCAGGTCGCCGGAACGGTGGAGAGCATCGCCGAGATCACGCACAAAACGCTTTATGAATGCCACCGCGCGTTTTACTCCGGCGCAAACATGGTGCTGTGCATTGCGGGCGACGTTGATCCGGAGCGCATGTCCGCCATCGCCTTTGAGGAGCTTCCCTCCGCGCACACGACGGCGCCCTCGGCGGAGCTGCCGGACGACGGCGAGCTGCCGCAGGCGCAGTATCGGCGCACGGAAATGCCTGTTTCCGCGCCGCAGTTTCTGATCGGGGCGAAGTTCCGTCCGGAGACCGGCGGCGCTGCGGCGCTGCGCCAGCGGCTCGTCTCGATGCTGGTCATGCGCCTTCTGTGCGGCTATTCCTCCCCGTTCTATGCGCGGCTCTATGCCGAGGGGCTTCTCAACCGCGATTTCGACTATGAAGTCGATTTCTCCGCCGGCACAGCCACCGTTATCATCGGCGGCGAGAGCGCAGAGCCTGAGCGCGTGCGTGACGAGTTTATACGTGAGACAGAGCGCATCGGGCGCGAAGGCTTCGACGCGGATGCTTTCGAGCGCGCCAAGCGCGCCTCGCTCGGCGCGCGGCTGCGCGGCCTGGAGGATTTTGACAACGTGTGCCTCTCCATTGCGGAGGGCGTGTTCGGCGGGTACGACGCGCTGTCTTCGGCAGCAATGCTGGAGACCGTGACGAAGACTGAGTGCGAGAGCTTCATGCGCGAGAAACTCGCCGCGGAGCGCCTGGCGCTCGCGGTTATCGCGCCGGGAAAGGAGTGAAGTGTCATGACAGACAATGTTATCCAGACCATCCAGCGCGATTCGGTCATCAGCTTCCCCATGCTTGGGAACTTACAGCTCGACCCGCCGTCATACATCACGGTGTTCGGGCGGAACATATACTTTTACGGCATACTCATCGCCGTCGGCTTTCTTCTCGCCATACTCGTCTGCACACGCATCTCCAAGCGCTTCGGCATAAAGGAGGACGATCTTTACGATGTGTTCCTCTGGCTGATCCCGATGTCCATTGTGGGCGCACGGCTGTATTTTGTGCTCTTCAAGCTTGACTACTACCTCGCCCATCCTGCACAGATCTTCGCACTGCGCGAGGGCGGACTCGCCATCTACGGCGGCGTTATCGCCGGGCTTCTCGTGATATACTTTGTCTCGCGCCGCAAAAAGATACCTCTGGGGGCAATGCTCGACGTCATCGTGTTCGGGCTGCTCATCGGGCAGATAATCGGGCGCTGGGGCAACTTCTTCAATCGCGAAGCGTTCGGCGCGGAGACCGCCGTGTTCTGCCGCATGGGGCTGACCTCCCCCGACGGAACGACCATTTATGTCCATCCGACTTTTCTTTATGAAAGTCTTTGGAATCTCGCCTGTCTCATTTTCCTTGCCGTGTTTGTCAAGCGCGGCAGGCGCAGGTATGACGGGCAATGCATACTTATTTATTTCTTCTGGTACGGTATCGGCAGGACCTGGATAGAGGGTCTGCGCACCGACAGCCTCTACATAGGCTCGACCGGTATCCGCGTGTCGCAGCTGCTGTCGGCGGTGCTTGCGCTTGCGGCGCTCGCCGCGCTCATCGTTCAGAGCCGGCGCAAGCATCCGCCCGAGGCGCTGTATGTCAACCGTGCCGCGGCTGTCGGCAGCGGCAGCGCGGCAGACAGCACGGCTGCGGGCACGAAAAGCAGTGAACAAACCAACAACGAAGACGGAGGTAACTGAAAATGGCAGATTATAAGGACATCATCACAGGCACCATTAAAAATCTTGCGGGCAAAGCAAAGGACTTTGCCGAGAGCAGCACCGTGCGCGGCATATACGAACACGGCGCAGAACGCGCGAAGGCTTACGGAGCCATCGCCAAGCTCACGCTGCAGATCTCCGGCGACACCGAGGAGCTCAGACGCGCGTACACCGAGATCGGCAAGCTCTATTTCGAGCAGGCGCGTGAAAACCCGGAGGGCTTCTTTGCGCCTCTCTTCGCCCAGGTCGAGGAGATCAACGCGCGCATTCACGCCAGCGAGGGCGCCATTGCCGACATAAAGGCACAGATCGAGGCCGAGAACGCCGACAGCGACGGCATCGACGTTGAGTTCGGCGATTTTGACGACGTGGTCAACAGCACCGCGGCCGACGGCGCCGGCACGGACGGCGCTCACGCTGTGGATAAGAACAAGGAATAGATCCGCGGCGCGTACATAAGGCTGCGCAATGCCCTGCATCGGCGGATACTATCCGCCGATGCAGGGCATCTGCGTGCCGGTCAGCACGATATTTTCCCGTGCGAATTTGTCTGCGTGTAGGTTAGTCAATGATGAGTTACACATTAGGAAAAGAAAAAAGGACATCGCTGGGAGACTTCCAGTTGAGCGGACGCATTGGGAAATTATTATATTCCCGTTGACGTACAGCAAGCTGCTTCGCAAAATCGTCAAAAGAATAGAAACGGTGAGGAGACTATCCCATACTTTGTGTAAACCTCCAGTGTGGTGTATAATAGGCACACAA
>ERZ808240.307-NODE-307-length-66693-cov-40.663976_pt1 | contig 66693 bp, 59 predicted proteins | sample MGYA00521084_ERZ808240 | MGnify/ENA primary metagenome ERZ808240 (study PRJEB31516, sample SAMN03275571) | gut metagenome | biome: mammalia-associated habitat; material: feces | host: Papio cynocephalus | place: Kenya | collected 2012-08-06 ...
CCGCCGTATAAAAACGCGTATAAAAGGCCGTTTTGCTCAAATATAAAGGCCTTAAAAAGGAGAAAAAATGAAAGGTTTTACTTTAATTGAACTTTTAGTAGTCGTTCTTATTATCGGTATTTTGGCGTCGGTGGCGATGCCACAGTACGAAAAAGCCGTCAAAAAGGCTCGCCTGACAAAGGTCATCCCGCTTGTAAAAACGCTGGCTAATGCGGAAGAGGTGTTTTATATGTCTAACGGGTATTATACGGGAAATGTAAGCGAATTGGATGTAGATATGCCCGCTGGCGGCACCTTGGTCGGAGGAAGCACGGACGACGGATATTTACGCTTCCCGGACGGAACGGTGATTGATTTATTATCTGGTACGGGGCATCAGGCAGGCAGTAGTTCATCCGGGAATCTACTTGTCGTGGCCCGTTTGCAAGACGGACTCCGTTATATTCAGTATTTAGAACACTCCTCCCGCCCCAATATGCGGGTTTGCGAAGGCAATGAAGCGGTTTGCAAAAGTATGGGTGGCACGCTGATTGCAGGGACTAGCCAATACCAACTCCCTTAATATGAAAAACCCCCGCGTTTAATGCGCGGGGGCCTTATAACTACTGCTCACAATAAACCCCGGGCGTAAGCCCGAGGGATGGAGTGTGCGAACCCGCTACTAGAAAACTTTGTTTTCTCATTATGTTTAGTAGCGGGCAAAATTAAGCAACGCTGAAATTTTGGAGCAAAAGAAACCCCGAGCGTGAGCTCGGGGAGTTTCATAACTACTGCTCACAATAAACCCCGGGCGTAAGCCCGAGGGATGGAGTGTGCGAACCCGCTACTAGAAAACTTTGTTTTCTCATTATGTTTAGTAGCGGGCAAAATTAAGCAACGCTGAAATTTTGGAGCAAAAGAAACCCCGAGCGTGAGCTCGGGGAGTTTCATAAAATCCAACTTATTTTTGCGGTTTTAACAGCACTAACCTTTCGGCTAATTTTTCAAACGCCCGGGCCCGGTGGCTGATTTTATTCTTTTCGGCTTCTGTCAGTTCCGCAAGCGTTTTTTTGGTTTCGCCCACTAAAAACAGCGGGTCATACCCAAAACCGTTTTCGCCGCGGTAACCAAAACCAATGTATCCGTCCAGCGCGCCCTCAAAGGTTTGTACGCACCCTTGCGGGGTTGCCAGGCAGGCCACTGTGCGAAAACTGGCTCCGCGTTGGGGCAGTAACTGCCCCTCCAAGGCGGATAACAACTTGCGGTTGTTATCGTCTGCGTCGGCGTGTTCGCCCGCATAACGGGCGGTATATACGCCGGGGGCTCCGTTTAAAAACTTTACTTCCAGCCCCGTATCGTCCGAAATAGCGGGTAACCCCGTTTGGCGGGAAGCATAGACGGCTTTTATTTCCGCGTTGTCTTCCAACGTGAGGCCCGTTTCGGGCGGGAGCGTTAAGCCTTTAAAATCCGCCAAACTGACGTATTCTATCGGCGTGCCGTTTTTGGTTTTTACGGGCAAGATGTCTATTAACTCTTTAAACTTATGCGGGTTGCCCGTAGCAATTAAAATCTTCATTAACTTGTTGCGCCTTCTTATTTCATCATTACGACTTCGTCGGTCATATTCAGCGCGACCAAGTACGCCTTGTACATATCTTCTTCGCTGAGCCACTCGGTGAAGGCGTGGGGGTTGTTTTGCCCCGTAAATACGGTGTAGGCCCCTTTGCCCAGTTTAAGCATTAACATAGAGGCCGTCGTGCCGGCGCGTTCTTCTTTAAAGTTCGGCGTTACGCCCGCGTTTTTGAGCGCGTTGGCAACCACTTGGTGCGCTTGCGGGTGGATGTTTTCGGCTACGTTGCCGTATTGTTTGGCAATCGCGCGTTCAATCTTCACGCCGTATTTAGCGCTGATTTCTTTGGCTACTTTGTCGGCGTAGTTCTTCCAGTCGTCAATGTTCTGCTGGCGGAAATCGCGCAGGCGGAAGTCCAGTTCGGCTACGTTTACTTTGCCGTCGCCCATATCCATATGGTGCAGTTCCACATAGCCTTGCTGGCCGCGGCTGTTGTTGGGCAGCCACTCGTCCTTGGCGCAGGCGGCGCCCAGTTCGCAGGCGGGTTTCCAAGCGTTTCTGTAACCGTTTTCAGCGGCCATAGATTGGTGTCCGTTTACACCGTGCACGCGGTAAATCACTTTTTCGGCGTTGAAGTTGCTTACCACTACTTCGCCGTTTACGCCGCCGTCAAAGTCAAAGGCGAGGTCCGGGTTGTAGGGGGTTTCTTCAATATAATCAGCCGAGCGGCCCACGTCTTCGTTGGGCGTAATGACGATTTGAATTTTACCGTGTTTTTTAGCCGGGTTTTCGGCCAAGGTTTGAATTAAGGTTACAATGACGGATACGCCGGCCTTATCGTCGGCGGATAACATTGTGGTACCGTCGGAAGTAACAATGGTTTTACCAATCATTTGCTTCAAATACGGGTCGGTTTCCAAGGTCATTGTGTGGCCGTTTTTCAGTTGAATCGGTTTGCCGTCGTATTTAGCGATTTTTTGCGCTTTAATGTTTTTGCCGATAATATCGGGCGTGGTATCATAATGGCAACTAAAACCCAAGGTAGGGGTTTGCCAATTTACATTGGACGGAATTTCCACATAAATATAGTAATGTTCGGACAAGGTGGTCTTAAAGCCGAATTTTTGGATTTCGGCGTATAATTTTTTGGCGGTCTCAATTTGTTCCGGCGTCATATCGGTGGCGTCGCTGCTTTGGCTGTCGTAGGTGGTGTATTTTAGAAAGCGGTCCAGCATCGTGCTGCGGTATTTAGCGGCCAAAGAGGCATTTTTCTGCCCCAAATTCTTACGGACGGAATCTTTTACATAGGTGCGTTCACGCGGAGTGTTGTTAGCGGGCCAGGCGGTAGCGGCATAGGCTTGGCTGGCAAAAGAAGCGCCGAAAACAAATACGGACAAAACGGCGAACAACTGTTTGATTTGCATAAAATCTCCTTTGATTAATATTACTATTATTTTATGAATCTGCCCCCTTTGCCGCAAGGGCCAAAAGACCTAAATAAAACTTGGGTCCTAAATGTAGGGGGAAATAAAAACCCCCGCGCAGGGCGGGGGAGTGAAAGAGTCTATTTTTCTGTTTGCGGAGCGGGTTGCAGGTTCCACAGGGTAATTAGCCTTATCACCGTGCGCAGGGAGGCTTCCATTACGTCCACATCCGCATATTCGCGCTCGCTGTGCAGGTTGTACTGCCCGGCGAAGATATCCGGCGTGGGCAGGCCCATAAACGAAAGTGTAGAGCCGTCCGTCCCGCCGCGCGCCGCCATACGGTTGGGCGTAATGTCCTCTTGGCGCATTGCCATTTCGGCCAAATTTACCACTTGGGCGGGCAGGACCGTCTTCATATTCTTATACTGGTCTTCAAACGTCAGTTCAAAACCCGTACCTTTATAGTTCATTGCTTTAACGGTGTTAAAGGCGCGGGTAACCTCGTTTACAAGGCCTTGCATTTCCTCGTCCGTAAACGCGCGGATAATGCCCTTTACCGTGCTTTCGTCGCCGTTAGTAACAATGGAGTCCACCAAAATAAACCCGCGGCGGCCGGCCGTGTTTTCCGGGCGGCTTTGGCGCGGCAGGAGCGTATGGAAATCTGACGCCATTAACAGGTTGTCTGCAAAGGCGGAGTTCATTGCTTCACCGGGGTGGACGGCGCGCAAGCCCTTAAATACGGCGGTAAAGGCCTTGGCGTTAAAGGTTTCGTCCGTCAGTTGCCCTAGGTCGCTGCCGTCCAGGGTATAGGCGTAATCGGCGCCAAACGCGGCTACGTCCATTTTTTCGGCGCCTGTGCCCACTTCTTCATCCGGCGTAAAGGCTACTTTAATAAGCCCGTGTTCCAGTTCCGGGTGGTCATAGAGGTATTGCACCATCGTCATTATCACGGCTACACCCGTTTTGTCGTCCGCACCCAATAACGTGCCGCCGGAAGCGGTGATAATATCGTGTCCGCGCGCGCGGGCGAGTTGGGCCGAGTTGGCGGGATTAATGACTAATTTTTTCTCGGCGTTAATGACAATGTCGCCCCCTTGGTAGTTTTTATGTACTTGGGGTTTAACGTCCTTGCCGGAGGCTTCCAGCGCGGTATCCATATGCGCGAGGAAGGCCACTACGGGCGAGGGGTTCGCCGCCGTGGCAGGGATTTCCCCGGTAACAATGGCGTGCGCGTCTATCTTTACGTTTTTAGCCCCGTATTTTTTAAGTTCCTTGGCCAGCGCCTTAGCCATTTTTAACTGGCCGGGCGTGCTGGGGACCTTATCCGTTTGGTCGTTGGATTGGGTGTCAAACGTAACATATTTGGTAAAGCGTTCCGTCAGTTGTTTTTTTGCTTCGGCTTTACTATATTTGGTTACGGTTTTCCACTCCAAGTCCTGCGCTTGCGCCACAAGGGGCAAGCACAGGGTGGCCACGCAAGCGGCCGCGGTGCAAAGTTTGTTCATTAGGCCAAATCCTCCAACGAAGCCGTAACCTGTGCCAAAGTAAGGCGTGCGGCAGCCAGTTCGTTTTTGGTCTTTTCTACCTGCTCTTTGGGAGCGTTTTTAATGAAACTTTCCTGCGAAAGTCTGGCTTCGCGCGAAGCAATGTTCGCTTTGGCGATAGCAAGGTCCTTTTCCAAGCGTTTCTTTTCCTTTTCAAAGTCAATTAAGCCCGTAAGCGGTACATAAATGGCGATGTTGCCCGCCACCGCAGTAGCCGTTTGCTTGGGTTTAGGTAAATTAACGCCGATATCCAATTTTTCAATTTTAGCCATTAATTTAATGTATCCTTCGTAAGCCTTTACAACCGCTAAATCCGCCTCGTTCTTGGCAGACAAAACGGCCGCAATTTTGAGCCCCGGCGGCACATTGAACTGCGCGCGGATGGTGCGGATTTCGCGCGTAACGTTTTGCACAGCCTGCATTTTGGCTACGGCTTCGGTATTGACCCAAGCGGGGTTAAATTCCGGATAAGACTGGTTGAGCAAGAACTCTTCCGTCTCGCCAACATACGGGCGCAGAGAGGCGGCAATTTCTTCCGTGATGTACGGAATTAACGGGTGCAAGGCCTTTAACGTGCCGTACAAAATGTGTACGCAAAGCGCCATAACCTGTTCTTTTTCCGCCGTTTGGAAGCGTTGTTTGGCCAGTTCTACATACCAGTCGCAGAAATCGCCCCACAAAAAGTGGTAGAGCGTATTGGCCGTCAGCGCGAGGTTGTATTTTTCAATGCCTTCGCGAGCGGTTTTGATAGCGTTGGTGTAGCGGTCTAAAATCCATTGGTCGGCCAGTTCCGTAAGGTGTTCCGGCATTTTGAGCGGGCCCGTTAAGCCTTCCATATTCATTAAGATAAAGCGGGAAGCGTTGTAAATCTTGTTGCAGAAGTTGCGCGCACCCGTAATGCTTTCCTCGGAATACGGAATATCCTTGCTGGGCACGGCCTGCATTAAGAGCGAGAAGCGTACCGCATCGGTACCGTATTTGGCGGTCATATCCAAGGGGTCAATTACGTTGCCCAAGGATTTGGACATCTTCTTACCGCGTTTATCGCGGATAATCCCGTTCAAATACACATCTTTAAAGGGAAGTTTGCCCGTAAAATCCAGCCCCGTCATTACCATACGGGCTACCCACAGGTACAAAATTTCGTACCCGGTTACCATTACGCTGGTAGGATAAAAGTGTTCCATTTCGGGCGTTTTTTCCGGCCAGCCGAAGACAGACATCGGCCACAGCGCAGAGGAGAACCAAGTGTCCAATACATCAGGGTCCTGCACCAAATCGTGCCCGCCGCAAATGGGGCATTTTTCGGGCTTTTTAAAGGATACAATCGGCTTTGCGCCGTCTTCAAACGATACCTTGGTTAATTGTTCGTGGCCCTGTTGGTCGGTAGCAAAGGTGAGGCCTTTTTCGCTGCAATGGCGGCAGTACCACACCGGGATACGGTGGCCCCACCAAATCTGGCGGGAAATACACCAGTCCTGGATGTTTTTAAGCCAGCCCAAAAACGGGTTTTTCCAACTGGCCGGGTGGAATTGCAATTCGCCCGATTCCGCGGCCTTAATGGCCGGGGCGGCCAGTTTGTCCATTTTGACGAACCATTGTTCGCTCATAAAGGGCTCAATGGGGCTGTGGCAGCGGTAGCAGGTGGAAACGGCGTTGTTGTATTTTTCTTCTTTTACAAGTAGTCCGGCTTCGTCCAAATCCTTTACGGTTTCCTTGCGGCAAAGTTCGCGGTCCATACCCAGATATTTTTCGGGGCAGTTAATCATCTTGCCCTTGTCGTTGATGACGGTCATAATGGGCAGGTTGTGGCGTTGGCCGACTTCGTAGTCGGTGGCGTCGTGCGCCGGGGTGATTTTTAAGGCGCCCGTGCCGAAGCCGAGTTCTACGGCTTCATCGGCGATAATCGGAATCGCGCGGTTGGCGAGCGGGATAATAACTTTCTTGCCCACCATATTTTTATAGCGTTCGTCCTTGGGGTTTACGGCAATGGCGGCGTCGGCGTAAATGGTTTCCGGGCGGGTAGTGGCAATGACGATACCGTCAGAGCCGTCCTCGCCTTTATAGCGCAGATACCACAATTTGCCCGCGTGCTGTTCGTGTTCTACCTCAATATCGGATAAGGCGGTGGAACAGCGCACGCACCAGTTGATTAAGCGTTTGCCGCGGTAAATATATTTCTTTTCCCACCATTGGCGAAAGCACTCGTAAACGGCTTGCGCGCGTTTTTCGTCCATTGTAAAGCGGATGTCGGACAAATCCAAGGCCCAGCCCATTTTGCGGAATTGGTTGAAAATGGCGTTGCCGCACTCCTTGTACCAATCCCAAACGGTTTGTACAAAGGCTTCGCGGCCTAAGTCGTGGCGGGATTTGTGTTGCTCTTTGGCGAGTTTCTTTTCAATGACGTTCTGTGTGGCAATACCGCCGTGGTCCGTACCCGGTACCCAATAGGCGTCTTCGCCGAACATACGGTGGGCGCGGATTAAAACATCCTGTAACGTGTTGGTGGACGCGTGCCCCATATGCAGCGCACCCGTAATGTTGGGCGGCGGGATAACAATAACAAAGGGTTTTTTGGTTTTATCGTTTTTGGCGGCAAACAATTTGGCGTTTTGCCATTTGTCGGCCAATTTTTGTTCTACTTCTTGCGGTTCATACGCTTTGGGTAACATAGTTTCTTCCTCGGTTTTTTGAATTTGCGTGATGTGCCTTCACGCGTAACCTATATATATTTTACCAATTATGCCGCCCTACGACACGGCATAAAAAACCCCGGGGCTTGCGTCCCTGGGGTGTAAATTATTTTTGTTCTTGCGGAAGCGGTAAGGTGCGGCACGAATCAAAGAAGTCTAATTTCGGGTCGTACACCTTGCTTTGGGATTCCATTAAGGTCAAAAGCGAGTGGGAAATATTATCGTGTGAGAATTTTCCTTCCGCAGCTTTCTTTTTAAGACAAGCGTAATCAATATGGTCGGATTTCTTCATTACGTCGCTCATCCAAATTACCATCGGCACGCGGGTTTGCGTTTCGGGCGCAATCGCGTACGGGATTCCGTGCAGATATACGCCGTTTTCACCCAAGGATTCCCCGTGGTCGGATACATACATCATCCCCGATTCCCATTTGGGGTGTTCCTTTAATATATTAATCACGCTGGCGGAAATATAATCCGCGTACAAAATGGTGTTGTCATACGTGTTGACGATTTGCTCGCGTGTACAGGTTTGAATTTCCTCCGTGTCGCAGGTTGGCGTGAACTTTTTGAACTCTTGGGGATAGCGGCGGAAATACGTCGGACCGTGGCTGCCGATGGTGTGCAGAACGATAAACAAATGTTCGTCCTTGGAGTTCTTTAAATAATCGCGCAGTTCACCCAGCATAATTTCGTCGTGGCAGTAGAGCCCGTCGCAATATTTTTTATTTTTTACGTCCATTTCTTTGTTGGGTACGCGGGTGCAAACGCCTTTACAGCCGTTGTCGTTTTCCAGCCAAAGTACCTTGTAGCCCGTTTGCTGTAACAAGTCCAACAGGTTTTCGGTATAGCGGGCATCGGTGGGGTTAAAGCCGTCGCGCGTGGCGAACGAGAAAATAGCCGGTACGGAAACCGCCGTAGCCGTGCCTGCCGACGTAACGTGCTGGAAATTGACGATATCTTCTTTGGCCAGGCGCGGGTTGGTTTCCCGTTCATAGCCATTTAACGAGAAGTTTTGCGCGCGGGCCGTTTCACCCAGTACGAGCACAAAAACCGTTTTCTTTTCGTCGTGGTAGGGGACGTGTTTGGCATCTTTGTCCAATTTGGTAAACGGGCGGCGGTGTTGGGCTTCTATCTGGAAATAGCGTACTGTGGCATACACATAGTTATGCGGAATAACCAAGCGGCGCACTTGGCGGTTGTTGCGCCCGAAGGAAGCGTATTCCTTATAAACAAACGGCGCTAATACCACCAGGCACAAAAGCAAAATGCCCACGCGGGCCAAGCGGGCGGTTAATTCTTTAAAAAAGGGTTTAAAAATAATTTTTACGCGGCACAAAATAAGCGACGGCAAAATACCCAATAAAACCAGCCACGAAACGGAACGCAGGGTGATTAAATCCTTTACTTCGCCGGGGTTGGTTTCAAAGGTGTTGCGAATCATATCCGCATCAATAAATACGCCGAACTGATAGGTTAAATAGTTGACGGCCGCCGACACGATAAGAATCAGCACCATAAGCGGCTTGCCGACATACGGTAATAACAACACGCAAAAGGCCGCATAAATAACGGTAAAAATCAATATAGGTAAGGACAATAAAAATACGCCGTCCGCAAAGCCGGAAACGCTGACGTGTGTAAAAACGAAACGCCAAAAACTGATGTTCATTAGTAGCAAGAAATAGGCGGATAATATAGCCACCAAGCGGGTAGCGGGGACTTCGGGCCTGCGGGCAAGCAAGGATAGCAGTTTCTTCATTTTAATATTCCTGTTTTTAATATATGTATATTTTACCAATTTGGCAAATTACTAGCCTAGGCCCGGGCAGGCTGTGCAAATGGCCCCGATTATGCCATAATATAAATATGGAAAACAAAAACTTGGTCCGCACGGAAGAAATTATAGAGCCCGAAATTTTGGACGAAAACGGTAACCCCATTGGGGGGGAGCATACGCCCAAGGATTCCGCACGCCGCAAAGGCGACAATGGGGGAATCTTCGGTGGAATTTTGGTGCTGGCCTTTGGGTTTATTATGACGCTCCTTGTGGCAGCGTTTAGCATTTTTGTCTTGGTTCCGCTAATGCTTATCGGGCGTGTGTTGGGCTTCCAAATGCGTACATTTAAACGCTGATTTCAACGAAAACTTTTCCACCTGCACATTTTTTTGCTATAATAAACAAGTAGTCATTAGACCGCACACCAATTTTGGAGAGGTGGCCGAGCGGTTTAAGGCACAGTCCTGGAAAGACTGCATACGGGAAACCGTATCGAGAGTTCGAATCTCTCCCTCTCCGTATCTTTTTTATAACCTTTAGAGCAAGTACCCCAACGGAAAATTCTTTCGTCGGGGTGTTTTGCGTTATTCCACTAAAATCTGCTCTAAATGACGGTTTAGAGACGGTACAATGGAAAAAAGCACTTGTGATGCTCTGTTTGTCAAAAAAGAAGTGGAAATTTGTTGCTTGTATTATATATTTGATATACAATGAGCATTATGAGCCGCGTAAGTGTAGATGATTTTTGTGAAGAAACAGAATGTATATATGAAGGCGAGCATTATTCGGTGCGGGATAATGGCGCTGTAATGCGCCATGCCCGACCAGGAAAACGTGTACGCCCTCTAGATAATCAATGGACTTTTGGAAGGCCAAATGCCTTAACAGGGTATATGGAAATAGCTTCTGTTCGAGTTCACAGAATTGTTGCTACTGCCTTTCATGGAGTTCCTCGCAATAAGGAAGATGTGGTTGATCATATAGATACAAATCGGCGCAATAATCGTCCCGAGAACCTTCGATGGTTGAGCCGGTTGGAAAATGTACTTAAAAATCCTTATACACGTAAAAAAATAGAATATCTTTGTGGTAGCATAGAGGCGTTTTTAGAAAATCCAAAGTTATTGCCTCTAAGTAAAGAAGACTCTAATTTCAATTGGATGCGAACAGTAACGAAGGAAGAGGCCGCTAATTGTTTGCACAATATGGAACGTTGGCGAGTTAAGGAACATACTACTCCAAAAGGAACTATGGGGGATTGGATTTTTAAAGACCTAAAGGAGCAACAACCTCAAGTAATAGACTCTCGAATAGTTTCTTTAACGCCAGGAGCTTTTCAAAAGGATTGGCACATTCCTTCGGAATTTCCTCTTTGTCCTATGAATGTGGAAAGGGAGAATCCATTATTAGGTTATGCTCACAATCTCCAAAAAGGTAAGGTTTTCTGTAAAAATAAACATTATGAGTCTATTTTAGAAGATTTTGTTATATCAAAGGATAATAATACTATTTGGATTATTTGTTCCAATGAAACAAATATGAAACCGTGGTCAGCATCAAAAATTATATTTGATAAGGGGTTTGTTCATATATCATTAGGTTCATTTTTTGAAAGAAATGGAGCTGAAAAAACAGTGACTCTTGATAGAGGCTTAGTCTGGCAAGGACCTGATGGAATAGATGACTATTGCTAAACTGATTAGGAAAAATTAATTATGCATAATGTAGCAGAAGAAATAACTGGAGAATGGTTACGTTATATTAAAGGATGCAATTTTGTGGAATATAACGTGAAGGGCCCTCATCAAACTGAAATAGACGTTATCGGTCTGAAAATGGCTGAAAATACTATATATGTTTGTGAAGTGGCAGCGCATGTTCAAGGTTTACAATATGTAAACACAAAAACTAGTCAGCCCAATACAGCAAATAAATTTATCCAAAAGTTTAAAAAAGATAAAGACTATATTGATAAACATTTTCCTCATTTTAAAAAAATTTATATGTTGTGGAGTCCGGTAGTAAAAGTATCTAGAACAGGAGCGAAATATAATGCCCTGCAAGCCGTAAAGGATGTTCAACTGCAGTTGCAAAGAGAACTTCATATCCAACTCGAATTGGTGGTTAATGAGCATTATCTAGCCGCTATTAACCAGTTAAAGGAATACGCTTCTAATATTAGTTATGATTTGAGTAAATCAGCTGTTTTACGCTATCTTCAAATAGAGGGTTGCTTGCAAAAATATGCTAGTAAACTAAAGGAAGAAAATAAACTATAAATTGCCGCATTCTATATCAAACGAAATAGAGAGGATTATTTTTACTTTCTTGTTAGGTTATCGGCCGTTTTTTAAATTATTTCTTTTAACTCCAGAGGTTCAATATATTTTTGAGGAATTGTTTCAAAACCCAAATATGCCCCTAAAATTTGTTCGGTTACGCTGCCGGTAGAATCGCTGTCGCCGGAGTGATTCACGGCGGTTAAAACTCCTTTTTCAAAATCGTTGCTGTATTTGAGGGCGCAATAAACGGCGATTGCCAGCGTTTCCTCCGCCACCCAACCTTGTCCCAACAATTTAAATGCATTATCAGTGGGGGTTTTTAGATGTGCAAGTGTTTGCGCTTGCGCAATCAGCATTAGCCATTTAGCCATTGTTGGAGAAATTTGTTTTTAGCGCAGGTAATCGCATCTGCGGTAAATAAAGTCTTTTGGGTATCGTCTGATATTTGGGCGATATTATTTGTGAGTACATAATCTGTTAGGCCGTCAGAACCATACTTATAAAATTTGTTCTCTATATATTGTAATCTACCAACCTTTGCATATTATCTATTTGGAACTCACAAAGTTTTTGGCGGACTTGCCGTAAATCTTGGATGTTAAGAGTGATGTCAGAAGTATTGTTTTCCAACCAAGAGTGCTTCCACATAGGCCAGCTTGGATATATGAATCCAATATAATCCCCATATTCTGAAGAAAAACGGTAGTTATTTTCATCGTATAAATCATCCATATTTAGATAATATGGATTACCTAATGCATTATTTCTTTGTTTATCCATATATACAAATACAAAAATCGGTTTTTGTAAGCGTTTAGCTAATTTGGGCAAAATAAAACAGTGCTCCCCCTTCCACTCTTGTAAAGACAGAGAAAAGAGAGTGATATCGTGTGTATCGGTAAAAATGGGCGTTTTGGCACTACACCACTCTAATCTGCTTGTAGATAATGTTTGTATGGATTGATGGATATTTTCCTGTTGTGTAACATCGGCTTTTTCCAGAGAAGAAAGAGAATGAAAGGAATATCCGCTTTCTAAAGACAATAACCATTGAAAGTCTTTTTGAGGAGTTATATGGGGACTTCGTATTCCAATGCTTATGGACTGATGTATAAAATGCCATAAAAGCCACGTCCGAAAGTGTTCAAGCGCCATATAGTGGCGGCTTCCTATAAAGATATAACACTCCCCGGGAACAAACTCCACAAAAAAATCTTTTAATTGCTGGCTGGGGCAAGGGATTCCTCCTTGTTCGTGTTCAACAGGGTGCCATGTGTTTTGTAGTTTTTGATTGTATTCTTGGATGATATTTTGGATAGAATCACACATAATAATATCCTATTTGTCGGTAATTATTCCACATTCTTGGTTGAAGTGTACATTCAGTTGTGTGCGTATAGAATGTTCACTATGAACTACGATATTTAATTCGTTTTCTCGTTGAGTTTTCTGGATAAAAATCAATAACTCATTAGAAAATATTTGCATTGAAGCAGAAAGTAAATCTAATAAATTAGAGGGACTCCCTGTAAATTGTTGTTTACACTGTACCGATATTAATACGGCAATTTGTAATTCTTGGGCCAGTTCGCGCAATTTGCCTAGTATATAATTTGTGTCTTTTTGGGCCCCTTTAATTAACTGAAAATAATCTATGGCTAGTAATTTAAGATTTATATCTGTTTGAGATAATTCTTTATGCAGTCGGCGGGTTTTTCGGCAAATTTCTTCTATGTCAATGGCAGGAGTATCATCAATATACAAGGCGGATTTTTGTAATTTCTCTAATGTCGGTTGAATGATCTGCTGGTATTGTTCCTTGGAGAAATATCCCTCTCTCAACTGTGCAATTTTAATATTGCAGCATTTTCCTACTAGTCGTTCAAATAAACTGTTTTTCCCTATTTCTATAGAGAAAAATACTGTTTGAATGTGTTGGGAGACTGCCGTATTTGCTATTACATTTGTGATAAAGGCCGTTTTCCCTTGGCGTGGCTGTGCAGTTATGAAAGTAAGTTTTCCTATTTCTAAACCGCTGATTTCAGCATCTAATGATTTAATTCCTGTGGGGACAAAATGATTGTATGTAGTCATATTTTCTCCTTTTCTATAGTTTAGATAAGCGTTGCGACAACCTTCGGTCGTTTTTTAACTTCAGTAAATCTTTAACGCTTAAAACCTCTTTTGAAGTACCGGATAGGATATCCAAAATGGTTTTAGCGGGTAAAAAGGATATTTCTAAAAGCCGGGACATATAACTGTCTGTGCAGCCCTCTTGTTTTGCCAACTCTAAAATAGAGGAAGCCCTGCCGGAGAAGAGTTTTTCCCGCAAAGTATAACTTTGACAAATAATTCTAACTAATGGTTCTTTGGGATAATTAGGGATAGGATTTTCAGTTCCTAAAATAATCTTTTTTCCTTTGCAGGCCCTTCTAATTTGAAAAGGGTATTCAAAGGTTTGCAGGGTATTTTTGTCATATGTAAGTGTTTTGCAAGATCTATTTTCTGCTATAGAAAGCAAAAATTCTTTTAGTTGGGCTGGGGATATGGTTAGTTTTAACGTATTAGGGGTCAAATCAACTCTTACCAGAAGTAATTTTCTTATTTCTGTGGATATGGAAAGCTGAGGGATTTTCGCTATTACATCTTGTTGTAGGGATATATGGTAATCCGAGAGAAGCGGGGTTAAAAATGAGGGAGCATTTAAAATTTCTTTTAAGTGCTGGGTAACAAAATTTTCCAGTTCTCCTGCCGGAACTTGCGTAATAGCGCCCAGTTTTTCCCTTTCTTGCTTAATCATAGCTTGGCTTGTGTAATATCGCCGTTTCTTGTTTCCGGAACCGCTTGCTTTGGGGCTCATCCGATTACCTTTATCATCAAACAGTCTGCCGGCTAAGAAACTGGGGTGGGTGTCGTGATAGGTGCGTTTGACTTGGTGTTCCGTAATAATTTGTTGAACCGAGTTAAATAATTCCCTATCCACTAATGCCTGATGTAGCCCCGGATACCATATTCCTTTATGTCCCACTTCTCCAATATAAACCCGGTTGGATAAAATACGATGCAGATTAATTTTGGTAAAAGGTTTCCCTAAAGAGGTTTGGATGTTGTTAGCACGTACCCAATCTAACAGTTTTCCGACGCTTTTTAACGCATAGTATTGTTTGAACAACGAGATTAATACGGCGGCCTGCTGTGGATGAGGAAAGAGCTTTTTATCTTTGCGTTCATATCCAAAAGGTGGATAACCGCCCATCCACATACCTTTCTTTTTACTGGCGGCGTATTTATCCCGGATCCGTTCGGCAGTCACTTCCCGTTCAAATTGTGCAAAAGACAGAAGCATATTAAGTGTCAACCGACCCATACTGGTCGTGGTATTGAAGTGTTGGGTAATGGATACGAAAGATGCTTGGCTGGCGTCTAATACCTCTATGATTTTACTGAAATCCATTAAACTGCGTGTTAATCGGTCAATTTTATAGACAACGATAATATCAACTTGTCCCAACCGGACATCTTGTAGGAGTTTTTGAAGAGCGGGGCGTTCCAACGTCCCTCCGGAATATCCGCCATCATCGTAGGGCGTGGAAATCAGGACCCAATGCTCTGATTTCTGGCTTTTAATATAAGCTTCACAAGCTTCTCGCTGGGCTTGGAGACTGTTAAAATCTTGTTCCAGCCCTTCCTCGGAGGATTTCCGCGTATAAATGGCGCAGCGAATAGGTTTATTTTGCATTTTTTACCCCAAAAAAGACTTTTCCATTCCATTGCTTGCCTGTTATTTTGCGTGCGACGGCGGATAAGCTCTTGTAGGTTTGTCCGCTATACAAATACCCGTTTGGAATGACTTCCACTTTGTATTGGCTTCCATTATAAGAGCGTATGAAACAGGTTCCCTCGGAAAAAGTCTTTTCCTCGGGGCGGTTTTGTTTGTATTTATTTATATTTTCTTGCGTTTGAGTGAGTTGCCGGAAGAAGTGTCTAAGATTGATTTTGTCTTCGTACGCTTGTTTATACCAGGCAATATACCTAACCAGCAAGGATCTGCGCAGCTTGGGTATTGGTTTTTTGACGTACATAGCCCAAGCTTTGCATAATTGTTTATTTGTCAGCGTATGGGGTGTTTTCATATTCCCTCCCACGTATATTACTGCTTACGTAGGGAGGGATAGTCAAGCTAATCTTGCTGAAGATATTTCTTTAGTGTGTTGTGCAGTGTATGCTTTAAAGAGATGGGTTCTACAATATGAATATGCGGCAACCAAGGCATTAGGGGCAGCAAGACTTCTTCGTCTTGGGATATGGTTGTTTCAAGCGTTAGGCTTCCGTCCGAATGTTTGGTTACGATTTTTTGTCTTGGGAAATAGTTCCGTTTTTCAAAATAAGAGGCAATATTTGCCTCAATTTTCAAAATTACGCGGTTTTTTACTTGTTCGTTAAAGAATACGCTGGTACTTTCTTTTAGGGCGTCTAAGGCCGTTTTGGGGGGAGTAAAAGCCTCTTGCGTGTTTTTTATCTCCAAAATACGGTCCAAACGCAAAGTTTTAATTTGTTTCCGGTCGTTTAAACCGAACACATACCAAAATCCGCCAGAATGCAGTAATTTGAGCGGTTGCAGATAATAATTTAATTTTTTAGCGGGATCCGCCGCAAATGTTAAATATACTGCCGTATGGGTATGGATTGCTTGTTCCAGTGCCTGCGTGACGGCGGATTTTTCATAGGCCGAAGAAGCGATTTGGAAATAATACGGGGATTCCTCTAGAGGACGTATAAGCCGCTGGTTTAAATTAGAGATTAAATTTTCAAATTTAGAGCCAAACGGTTTGGCCAATTCTAAAAGTAACACGAGCGCGGAAAGTTCTTCCTTGGATAATTGTAATTTTTTTAGGGAAAAGCCTTCCGTAAAACTATAAGTTCCCGGTTTAACTTTATAGAGCGGGATTCCGGCCGCTTCCAAATTAAGGATGTCCCGTTGAATGGTCCGTACGGTTACGCCCAGTTCTTCCGCTTCGCGGGGAATATCAATATTCCCGCCGTCCAATACGTTAAGCAGGTAAATGGTACGGGTTAATTTATTAAGCGTTTTCTCTTTCATAGTCCTGTTGGAGTTGTTTCATAATTTCATCAATTTGAGCAACAAGTTTGGGATATTCGTTATTTAGCCATTGATCTAATTTATTTTTTAATTCATTTTCCAGTTCTTCTTGAGTTACAGTTTCAGTATATTTTAATAATTGTTCGGAGTAGATGGTTGTCCACTTTTTTCCAGATAGACGTTTTTTGCGATCTTCTGGTAATCTTTTTAATAATTCTTGTTTAATTTTTTCGCTTTGATGATTTGTTCCAGTCGGTCCTACCACCAATTTAATCTGAATATTTTTTTTATTATTGAAAAACTCAAATAAAATCAAATCTTTACAATCTTTTAGCCAAATTCCTTGAGGGACCTTTGCAAAGGCATAGCTGTCCCAAGAGGATGGAGAAAAATTAAAAAAACACTTACTGTCGCGATATACGTGAATATCTTTTTTTGTCGCCTTGATACACTCGCTTAAAATGTTACTCATTTTAGCTTGAATATCTATTTTATACTCAAGAATTGTTTCAATAGCGTCCTTGTGAGTGGCGTATAATTGAGAGCATAATTTTTTGATTTCATTATCTTCCATAGTAATTTCTCTTTGTATTAATTGTTGATATTGTAATAATAAAGCGTGTACAGGTGAGGACATTTGTGGAATACTAATTAATAAGTGTTTTATTAATTCGTCAATGTCCGTATAAGATAATTGAATGACGTCATTTACCAAGTTTTGTGGGGGAGAGCCTTCTGGTGTTAAATATAATAAATATCGGTGGGGTATATCCGCAAATTGTTGTCTGATATATTGAACATATTTTGCCAGTTGTCCAGGTGTATCTGTAGTGTCAATTTTATTTTCAATACCGATAATAAATTCTTTTCCTTTGATTAATATATCAATACGCCCTGTTTTTGTATCACTCTCTGTTGAAACTTCGATTTCAGTAGGGTTTAGATTAGAAATGTGCATTAGAGTATTGGGGTGTTGTTCCTCTGGTAATTGTAATAGCAGCGTTTTAAGAGGAGCTGTTCCCAAATTATGGTTTGCTTGCGGATTAAATAACCAAGCTAACATCGCGGAATGACGTATCTCTTGACGATTTAGATTAAGGATGGAAAAGATGTTAAATTCCTGTAACTTACTTTCTAAAATGGCTAAATTGGGGTCTTTGAGGAAACTACATAGTTTAACAAGATCCTCTTGGTGTTTTTGATTCATACAACCTCCCTTTTAAAGAGTATAACTCTATTAAACGACAAAGGTCGGTCGTTTTTATCAAAAAGAGGGTATAAAAAAGCGACGACCGCACTTTGAGGGTGATCAAACGCTCAGAAATGGGTCATCGCCGCCATGCCCATTTGGGCACAGCAAAACCATGACCTCATTTTGGTTTGATCACCATTTAGACGTTTAATCGTCTAAATCGTTGCCTTTACGGCTCCAAAACGAGTCATACAAATTTGGTACTACAATTCTATTAAAACAAATTCGGACAGAAACGACAAATTTCTGTCCGAATAATTTTAGAAGGCAAATTCTCCTTCTGTTTCATTTGGCATAAATTGAATCAGTATTTTGGCTACTTTGATATTTCCTTTTAATGCCTCATTTACCCAAAGGCGGCCTAGGGCTTGTTTAACTGAAATTTCGGAGATTTCTTTTCCCTCTTTGACTATAATCGTACGGTTCATCTCCTCCCGAATTATGGCGTGCATACTCTTTCGCCCTATTGGGCGTCCGCGGGGATTCCCTGATTGTCCGGGCTTGAATTGAAATTCTTTTGGCGGATGCCCCGGTCCTACTTTGTAAATATGTAATTTCATACAAGTACCTCCTTAAATTTAGCTTTTTGACCAGTTAACTGTTCAAATCGGTATAGAATTACGTCGCAATAGTGGGGATCAATTTCTATCATATAGCCTTTACGATTAGTTCTTTCGCAAGCAAGAAGAGTGGAGCCGCTCCCTGCGAAGCAATCCAAAACGATGTCTCCAATATTACTCACGTCTAAAATAGCGTCTGCAATCATTCCTACGGGTTTGACGGTCGGATGGAATTTTAAATCATTTCGATTCACGGGATTAGAAACCCGTACTCCGGGATAGCTCCACACATTTGTTCTGTTCCGTCCGTATTTTCCTAAGTCGATGTTATTAATGTGAGAAGCATTTCCTTTTTTGAACAAGAAGAAAAATTCGTGCTGTGAACGATACAGAGACCCCATTCCTCCACATTGTTTATCCCATACGCAGATGTTTTTCAGTGCGCTATAGACTTTACCTGCGGTAGTTATTTCGGCAATATGTCGCCAGTCCATACATACAAAGTGAAGGGATCCGTCTTTTGAGAATTGAATTAAATTCTTAAAAGTTTGGGATAGAAAATGAGTAAATTCCTGAGAACTCATTTCTCCATGAGCCATTGCAAAATCTTTGTGCTTGTATTTGCCGTTTCCGCAGATATGTCCATCTGTTTTGACGTTAAACGGGGCGTCAGTAAATACCATATCGGCTTTTTTATTGCCCAGTAATTCCTGATAACTGGCGGGTTCAAGCGCATTTCCACAAAACAACAGATGCTTTCCTAGGCTCCACAACTCGCCCGGTTTAACTCGTTTTGGAATGTTCGAAGACAGATCAAGAGCTTCTTCGTGCGGAGTATTTATTTCAGGCAGGTATAATAAATCAATATCCGGAGTTGAAAAACCTGTCACATTGATGTCCATCTCATTTTGGTATAAGATTAAATCTTGGAATTCCAGTTTTAAGGCTTCTTTATTCCAACAACTTTGCTCAGCAATACGATTGTCTGCTATCCGAAAAGCTTTTAACTCAAGGGGAGAGAGATGTTCAATTTTTACTGTTGGAACTGTTTTTAAGTTTAGTTTCGTAGCTGCTAACACGCGTCCGTGTCCTGCCAAGATAAAATTATCTTTATCGATTAGTACTGGATTGTTGAAACCAAACGCTTTAATGCTTCTTGCCAATAACTCTATTTGTTTTGGGGAGTGAATACGCGTATTCCTAGAATAGGATTTGAGCGTTTCTATAGGTGTATTTTCGATTTTCATATTTATCTCCTTACTGGGAATATAATCAGTCTAGTCAATAAAGAGATAAATCACGAGGACACGAAAATATAAAAGTTATGTCCTTTTGATTATGAAGAGATCCTTGATTAGTTTTCTAGCCCGCCCACATCTTCTATGAAAAGCATCGGAACTTAAATTTTGGAAAGATTTCCTTAATACTTTATCCTTTTGAGTTTTTTCAAACAGATCGGCTTCTGTCATACTTTTTGTTTGTAAGCTAAGTAAGCGGAGGTTTTCTAAGTTGGTGTCTGTAAAATATTTTGAAGGAAGCTCTTTTAGGTTAGCTTCAATAGCCGCTTTCTTGGAACGGAGAAACCCAATTAGTTCTGAAAATTTGATGTTATGGGTGATATGAATCGCTATATAAGGCTCTTCTGGAGATACATAGTAAATAGAAATTGGGTCTATGGCTTGTTCAATGGTGTTACACCATATAATTGAGAAAAGATGCGGTTCTAAAAGAGGGTGAATAGAATAATTCTTTTGCATGCCGCCAGCGATGATATTCCACTGAAGTTTCCTAGCTAATTCAAACAGTTTTTTATATTTTGTATGTTTAAGGATAAAATGACTTGGTCCAGCCTCAAAGCCCTCTAGTGGTAAGCCGTATTTTTGACGGTAGTTGCGTACAAATTGGATAAAATCTTGATGAAGAACAATTGCTCGGGCTAAAAAGATTAATTCTGCGGATACTTTTCTGTATCCGGCTGGATAATTTTCTAAGGCCCGACCGCTGGTAACAATTTTATATGACGGGTGCGTATGAACATTTACTCCCGGCAAGCGTTTCAATAGGAATTTAATTTGCATATACTACTTCAATACTATATTCATCTCTTTTAAAATATTTCGAAAATCCTCTAAATATATATTGTTTAAAATATGGCTCGGCGAATTGCCATCATAGTTGATAGCATTAATATTTTGTATAGAAATATACTTGTTAGATTCTTGTTTTTTTAAAGTAGTTGTAAATATGACTTGATTAGGAAGGGCTAAGAATTTACTCAGTACGATTGCTTCTTTTTGTGTTGATAACTCACCCTCTCGGAAGCCATCAACTATGATCGGAAAAGGATGTTGCAATGTTTTTACTAAGGCATATAATTTGGCTAAATAAAATTCAGCGTTTTCACTTCCTGAAAAAGTCTGATCTTTACGAGCAAATAAAGAGTCAAAATCAAGTTTTCCGAAAGGGTCAACCTCTTTATAAAATTCATTCATAAAAAACAGAAGTTGTTTGTTTATGTATTCTTTTGAGTTTTTTATTATATTTATTTGCTCTAATAAATTATGTAGTTTATTAGAAAGATTTAGAATTTTTTGATCTATTTGTTGTACTTCTTTTTCTGCGTCTGCAACACTTAATAATTCTTTTTTAACCAATAGCAAGCTTTCTATTGAAACATCTTCTTCTTGCATTAGATCGCGTATTTCATTTTGAAGATCAGCCATTTTTTTGGAAAATTGCTGAATATCTTCTTTGGCAGAATCAATCCTTTCCTGAATTGCCTTTTGAATATTGTTGCGGATTGTTGTATCTGACACGTCGAAGGTAACATTCTGGTGGGCATTTTCATATCCTATGCATGAAGAACCACAGTCTAGACATGTTAGCCGTCCTTCTTTCAATTCTGTATTTAGTGATCTTAATTCATTCAGTAGATTCTCATTCTTTATCTTGGAGCTGTATAATCTATTAATTTTTTTCTTAAAACTATTCAATTCTGCATTTTTTTCTTCTAATTTTTGTATTTTGGCATCTATCTGCTCTTGATTTTTAATATAACTAGCATAAGCAACAGAGTTAGATAATTCAGATAGAATACGGGTTTTTTTGATTAAATAATTTTTTTCTTTTTTAAGTTCTTCTATTTCATGCTTGATTTTATCGGGATTAGTATTCTGGTCTAAGGTATAGCATTTACTCCACGCATAAACCATATTGATAAAATCTTTTTTTGTATAGTATGAGTCATTAAAGATTGAAGAAGCATTCCTACCATCTTGACCAACAAAGAAGAGTTGGGTAAATAAAACAGGATCAACTAACTTCAATGTGTTGTCTCCTTCTTTTATAATTAATGGAAGAGAATAAATATATTGACTAAAAAAGCGTTTAAATTCCGATATGGAGTCGTACAAATGGAAATGGTTTCCTCTTTTAATAATAAAAGAATTATTTTTTCGGCAAATTTTTAGAATGCTTTGGTTTATTTCTAACTCAAGATAAAAGTAAAGATGTTTATAGCTAAAACCGCTGGGAAAAGCTGGTTCATTGCCTAAAATGTATCCAATGGATTGGGTTACAATTGTTTTTCCTTTGTTATTATCATGGCTATATATAATATTGCAGTTTGGTTGTAATGAATTTTCAATAAAAGCTTCTTCTGCACTTCCAAATGCTACTTTTTTAAGAATAATCATTTTTCGAATGCCTCCTTGAGTAAGGCAATAAAGTATAAAACTGCCTCGCGATCTAGGTGATGTACATTCAGAATATGGTCCCGCGGAATTGTTTTAAGTAAAACCTCAAGAGATTGATTTTTATTGAGAGGGTCTTTTGCTATATAATAGATGTCTTCAAAGAGTTTCCAATACGCTTGAGCATTATTTTTGTCACAGACCATTCTGAATAATTGATTTTGACAAGATTGAATAAATTCTTGTCTATCTAATTTATTTTGTCTAATAGAACAAGCGTATTCCATAAAACTTTGAGGAATTCCTTCTATTAACGACGTTTTATTTACTAATCTGCTTAAAACCATTAATTTAATCTCTCCGGTAGAGAGGTGGCGATTGTAATGAAAAAACTCAGAGATTTGGTGGATTAGAATTCCTTCTACTTTTGACAGTTTTTTAGCATGTTGTTTAGCCCTGATTTCTTCAAATATTTTTTGCAAATATTCTTTTTCATCATCAATAATTATATTTTCATTCTGAATAATACCTTTAATGTACTCTTCTTTGGATTTATCATCAATAACAAAAGAAACTTTAGATAAAAATGAACTTATCTTAGCGTCAGTAATTGAAGAATTATCAATGTAGCTTTTTTCCGTTCCTTCTTCTATTAATCCTCGCTTAATTGCTTGTTGAGCTCTTTTAGTAAAATTATTAATATCAAATACGAATAGATTGGGATTTATCAGAGCGGAGGGAGAAATCCCTCCTATGAATAGAATAAAATCCTTAAAATTTAAATCAGAAATATAATTTTTAAAAAGAGTAATTAAAAATCTACCAATTTTTTTTGCATTAATATTAGTGTTGCCTTTAGACTGCAAGTCATAGGCTTCGTCTTGTAAACGATGGATACCTGTTACATCATTAAAGAAATCAATGGCGAAAAATTCAATAGCATCTCGATTCCTATAAAAATTCATCAAATACAATAAGGCCTTGGTCTCCATATCAGAGGCTTTTTCGTTTGTTTTTTCTGATGAGGTTATGAGATAGGACATATAATATCCTTGTTAGTTTATATCGAGTTATTTTAGTTATTATATATTATTTCGTATTACAAAAGAACCCTGTTTCTCCCTGTTATGCAGGGATATTATTATCTCAAAAAGAGCATTTGGCTAGGGAAATTCAGCACTCCGTTTGAATTTAAAAAGCACCCGAAAGGGTGCTTTTTTTACAAAGAAAGGGTGAATACTATACCAACTGTTTAGCGTCGCATAGAAATAAAAAACCCCGCCAAGTGCGGGGTTTTTTAAGGTTTAAAAGTGAAGCCCGGCACGCAAGGCAAAAGAGGCTTCCCACGGGGAATTTAACTGAAAGAAATTGCCGACTTTATCTTTGAAAAAGTAAGATAATCGTCCTTCCAACCCCAAGAAAAAACCGCCATAAATATCTACATCAGTTCCCAATCCGGCTGTTAAATAAGGAGAGGTTTCCTTATCCTCTACCGAACGCAAGTAAGAAATTTTCCTTTCCATTGCGCCGGCTTCCAGTAAAGCATACGAGCGCGGTGTGGTATCGGGTGATAAATTAAATTTCCCTGCCACGCCCAAGCGGCGGGTTTTATACGAGGAAATCAGGGGCAGATTGTCTTTTTCCTTGCTAAAATAAACCGCTGGCCCGAGTGCAAACCAAGAGGAAAGCGAATATAACAAGCGCAAATCCGTAATGCTTTTGTCGTGGAGAACCGTATCGCCGGACGGTTCTTGCAAAGAAGCAGAAGTTACGCCCGAGCCAACGGAAATTTCAAAACGGGGGAAATTAACAGGTTCCGGTAAAGCGCCTTGTCCGGCGCGGTACATTTGGGCATATGACGAAACATATGATAAGAGCAAAGCGAGAAGCAAAAAATGTTTCATAATAAATATATTTTAACAACTAATAATCATATATTAAATACCCAAATCTAATTAATTAAAAATAACTCTTTTTATCAAAATACTACTGGGCATTTATCCTAGAATATTATGGTTACTACAAATAGGGCGGAACAAAAGTCCGCCCTATTTGTGTGTAGGAGTTTATATAAATAAGATACTTTTATTTTTTCTTATGCTAAAATAAACCGAACACTCCTCGTTTTTTAGTAGAGGTTGCGTCTTGGGCAGTATTTAAGCGACGTTTTTTAACGATTTCTTCATCCATAGGGCGTAAATTAACGACATCGCCTTTATATCCGCTTACGATAATTTGGTCCACGGAATGCAGACATAGCCCTAAAATACACCAGTTTTTCTTTTTAATAGAAGTGTATCTAGGCGCAACGATAACATCCGCATTGCTTTTAGAAAGGGCATCGTAAACGGCCCCGCGCGTACAGGCATTAGGGGCATAGTTACCTTGGGGTTCCTGCATATCAACTCCGTAAGTTTGCTTTTGGGGTTGTTTTGTAATAAACCCGAACCAAGTTTCACACTCAGCCACGCCACTAATTGCTTTGCCTACTTGTATATCCGCTTGCAACGGGCGTGGCTCTATGGCAACTGTGTTCATTAGAACGCTTTGCCGGCCGTTGTGCTGTTCCACGGAAGAACAGGCAATCAATAAAATAAGTAAGGCTTCTAATATCAGTAATTTTTTCATTTTATTCTCCTTGTTTTTTGTTTTGAAGGAACAAATATACAGCCGGGTTGGCGCAAGGAGTAAGAGCAATGTAAGTGAAAACGGGCAAACAAAAACGGCTGTTATATTTGAGCTAATTGAGGTAACCCAATATAAAACAGCCGTGGTTTATTGCCACCCGAAGATGGCAATAAACACTCGGCACAGCGCACACGAGGGATCGGCTCGCGCACGTTGTGCCTAAAACGACTGTTTTTTGACCTCAATTATTCCTTTGATTTCTCAAAAGCGCACCGTATTCTGCATACGGTTCCAAAAACAGATTCAAATTGTACGCAAATTTTCATTTGCGGGTACGACACTTTTATTATAACAACTTTGCACTTACTCGCCAAGGGCAAAGCATATAACCTATTTTTGTTGCGTACGGTAAGGAAAAAATGATAGAAATAAAGAGGGTAGTTTTGCCTTAATTTTAAGGGAATTTTGGAAAACCAAAAAGAAATATTTTCTTTTTGAAATAAATTTGCTAGAATAAATATACAAGATTTATGCCGGGGTGCTGGAATTGGTATACAGGATAGTCTCAAAAACTATTGCCCGCACGGGCTTAAGGGTTCAAGTCCCTTCCCCGGTAAACTATAAAACCTGCTGAAAAGCAGGTTTTTTGTTTATAAAGGGGAAGCAGGCAAACTGCTTTGCCTGCGCGCTGGACTTCACTTTTAAGCATTAAAAAACCCCGCACTTGGCGGGGTTAATTTTTAAAAGAGTAACGGGGCTATCAAAAAGGATATCATTAGCCCGAGTGAGTAACTGGTTACGTTTGTGGTTAAACTTAACATAAACGCATCGTGCAGGGATATTTTTTTGCGGTTCATCAGCCGGATAATAAGCGCTTCTGCCAGCAGGCAGAAAATCCACAAAAGTGCTGTTTCCTTTACGTACCGCACGAGTACAATCCACGAGGCCGCCGTCGTAAACAAATTCGCCAGCGCCACGCTGTACAAAATGGTAAAACTTTTTTTGGTGTAGTTTAAAAAGGCCGCCGCCGCAAACAGTTCCAAAATCAAAATAACGGCGAGCGAAGTCCACGCATCCCGGCGGGCCCAAGGGCCGACATTTTCCGCCGTGCCCGCAGGGGTAACGTCCAGCGAATCCGCGCCAACTTTTACGTTAAAATGCGCCCGCAGTGTATCCGGCGAGGCAAACACTTGGCTTTCGCGCTTTGTGCCATCCGCAAACGCAATAATCAATTTTTGAAAGGGCTCGTAGTCGTACGCAATAGAAAAGCAACTGCTTTCTGTGCAACGCAATTTTTGCAAGCCGTAAGACCCTAGCGGCTTGGCGGAAATACATTGGTTGTCCTCGCATTGGAGTTGCTCGCTGTGCAAGGGGTCAATGGCCGGTTTATTTTCCGTTTCGTAAACGAACGAAAATTCCATTTCCGGCTTGGGGGATACATCCGCCCAGACGGGGCAGATACAAAAAAAGGCAAAAATAATAAGTAATAATTTTTTCATTTTTTTCACACGGAATATTATATTTTGTATTATAACATTAATATAAGATAGGGGGGAACACAAAATGTTTTTTACCAAGAAGCAAAACGAAAAATACGCCGATGTAATGATTTGGGCAATGGAATCCGCCCGCAAAAACGGAAAATTTAAACCATATGATACCGTTCTGCTGCGCAGCGACTTTTCCGCGCGCCCGCTGGCGGAACAAATTTATTCCAAATTGTTGGAAAAACGCTATCAAGTGGTACTGCGCTGGAACGCGCCGGAAAATTTTTCTAAAACTTTTTACACAGTAGCCGACGATAAACAACTGGCCTTTTTGGCCCCCGGCGAAAAAGAATTTCAGGGGGGCATTAACGGTCTGATTTCCTTGCGTGCGCCCGAAGATTTAACGCATTTAAAAAATGTGGACCCGGCCCGCATTGCCAAAAGTGCGGTGGCGCATAAACCCTTGCGCGAAATTTTGGACGTGCGCGAACAAAAGGGGCTCTTTGCGTGGACGTTGTGCAATTATCCGACGGAAGAACTCGCCAAACGGGCGGGGCTTTCCGGCAAGGAATACGCCGCGCAAATCGCCCGTGCCTGCTTTTTAAATGAAAAGGACCCCGTCAAAAAATGGCAGGAGGTAACCCAAGCCGTTACCGAAATCGGCGAGTGGCTTTCCAACTTGCCTATTCACACGCTGCATATTGAATCTAAATCAATGGATTTTGAGGTTCTATTGGGCGCAAAACGCCGCTTTGTGGCGGGCGGAGGGTGCAATATCCCGTCGTTTGAAATTTTTACATCGCCTGATTGGCGCGGCACGCGCGGCGTCTATTTTGCCGACTTGTCCTCTTACCGCAGCGGAAATTATGTAAAGGGCGTGCGCTTGGAATTTAAAGATGGGCGCGCCGTCAAGGCGGATGCCGAGCAGGGGGCGGCCTTTGTGCGCAAAATGCTGGCAATGGATAAGGGCGCGGCGCAAATTGGCGAGTTCTCGCTGACCGACAGACGCTTTTCCAAAATTACCAAGTTTATGGCTGATATTTTGTACGATGAAAACTTTGGCGGCAAGTATGGCAACTGCCACGTTGCCGTTGGGGCCAGTTACGCCGACACCTACACGGGCGCGCAAGATAAACTGACCAAAGCCGTAAAAGAAAAACTGGGCTTTAACGATTCTTCCCTGCATTGGGACTTAATCAACACCGAAGACAAAAAGGTTACCGCCCGCTTAAAGGACGGCTCCTTAGTTACGGTGTACGAAAAGGGCCAATTTAAATACTAGGACCTTTTGACCCTTGGGCCTAGGTCCAAAGACCCTGGTACAAAAGGTTGTATTATTTTAAACTAATAGTAAGGAAGTTACTTAAAAAAAGGAGAGTAAACTATGAAAAGATTTCTAACCGTAGCATTAGCGTTGTTGCTGACGACGGGGGCCTTTGCCCAGAAGAAGATTAATAACAAAACCTTGGACGCAAAACTAACCAAGGCAGTTACGGCGGCTACCTTGAAAAACCAAGCCGGAGTGGCAGGTGCCTCCGAAGTGATTAATGCCTATAATACTTTTGCCAAATCTGTCCAAGCCAAACAATACCACGATTTTAACTATGTGTTCCAGGCAATGGATGAGGTCCGCGTAACTTTTATGGCGTTGCAAAAGAAAGCGCCGGAAACCGCGGCCCGTGCCGCCCAAATTATCAACCGCCCGGTGGCGCTTGCCAACGGTTCCTATTTCTTAACGCTTGAAAATTACCTGCGTATGGAAACTGTGAACTTACCTCAGAGCGAACAAGTAAAATTTGATGCGTTCCATACCGCCTTGTCTAACGCCTTGGACGAAGCCAATGCCTTGACGGTAAACCAAGCGCTGCCGAAGGCGTATGCCGATTCTGTCATTGCGTTCCGCAAATTCGTTAGAAGCATCAAAGAACTCAATGCTAACTGGATTTTGCAGAGTATGATGAACCCGATGGACGAGTTTAATGCCCAGTTGAAAAAGAATCCGCAATTGGGCCCGGCGATGGCGAAGGAATTTGTAAAGCCCATTAAAACCTCTTGGGGTACGGTGAAACCCGTAGACTTTATCAACGAATACGCTATTACCTTGCAAGGCCCGGTACAGGACGATTTGTTTGACTTCCGCGACAATCTGAACCGCTTTGCCCGCTAATAAAAACTTTTCATAGCAAACCCGCCCGGAGCAACCGTTCCGGGCGGATTTTTGTTGTTTTAATGTGTGCAAAAGGCCTGCTTTTTGGGGGGGAATTTCCCTGGCGGACCATAAAAAAACGCGCCAGCAAGCGCGTTTTTTGCAAAATAAAACCAATTTTACAGCTCGGTATGCATTACCTTTAAGGCGGCCTTTTCTTTGGCTACGGGCAGGCATTCTTGCACGCGGTAGTGTTTGCCGTCGGTCAGTTGCGTGATAGCCGCAATGTCCGCGTCGGTCAGCACTTCCTTGTCGTAAGTGGTGCGGAACTCGTATCCAAGCCCGCTCTCTACAATTAATTTCATAGATTCGCGCAGTACCGCCGGGTTAAAATCCACTCCCGTGATGAGTGAATATTTTTCCAGCGGGGCTTTTAAATCCATTGCGATAAAATCCAGCAATTTATCGTGAATTAATTGTTTAAGCACATCGGGGCGGGTGCCGTTGGTATCCAACTTGGTAGCATAGCCCATCCCTTTTAATTTGGCCAGGAACTGCGGTAAATCCTCGTGCAGGGTAGGTTCCCCGCCGGATACTACAATCCCTTCCAAGGTGCCTTGGCGGCGCTTTAAAAAGGCGTCTATTTCTTCTTCGGCAACGGGCTCGGCGAACATATGCGGATAGACCAGTTCCGGGTTGTGGCAGTAGCGGCAGCGAAAATTACACCCTTGCGTAAAAATCACCGCGGCCGGCCGTCCGGGAAAGTCAATTAACGTAAATTTTAATAATCCGCCTATCTTCATACCCAGTCCGTTGCGCTAAAAGCGAAAAACTTATTTGTCGCAACCGCAAGAGCAGCCGACGTGCATCGTTTTTCTCATCGCAAATTCTTCTTTTTTGCCTTTATTCCAGTTTTGTACGGGGCGCAGATAGCCTACGACTCTGGAATAAACCTCGCATTTGGAACCGTGAACGTCGTTCAATTCTTTTTTAAGCTCCGAGATTTTGTTTTCAACTACTTGTCTTTCCTGTGCAGTCATTTGTATGTCTCCTAACGAATAATAACCTATGTTGACGGGAACGGGCCCGTGAAAACCCGTTACTTTATTATGGCACTTTATGGTGCCGTCCGCAACCGCTTTTTTGGGTTATCTTTGACGGGCAAAGTAACCCAAAAAAGGTAATATTTTACAGAACTATTTGCTGTATAACTGTTCTTCCAACAGTTTAATCTTGTGTTCCAGTTCCTGCATCCGTTCGGCCTTGCATTTGGGGCATTCAAAGTGTTCGCCTTCAATGTAGCCGCACTTGGGGCAGACGCTGAACGTGGGGGTGATGGAGAAGTACGGGAGTGTGTACTTTTCGCAGACGGTTTTGATGAATTTCTTCATCGCTTCCAAGTCTTTAATCTTTTCACCCGTAAAGATATGCTGTACCGTACCGCCGGTGTATTTGGATTGGATCGTGCTTTGCAGGTCCAGCATTTCAAACACGTCGTCGGTATAGTTGACGGGCAACTGCGAAGAGTTGGTATAGAAGGGCTGGTGGCCTTGCTTGTACAATTCTTCGTTGGCACAGATAATTTCGGGATAATGCTCTTTATCCAGTTTCGCCAAGCGGTAGGACGTACCTTCCGCCGGGGTGGCTTCCAAGTTGTAATTGTTGCCGGTTTCTTCCTGGAATTTTACGAGCGTTTCGCGCATATAGGTCAGCACGTCTTCGGCAAATTTTTTGCCTTTTTCGGTGCCGATATCTTCGCCCAACAGGTTGACGGAGGCTTCGTTCAAGCCCACGAGCCCGATGGTGGAAAAGTGGTTCTTCCAAAATTCGCCAAAGCGCTGGCGCACCGAGCGCAGGTAGAAACTCATATACGGATAGAGGTTTCCTTTCGTAAAGCGCTCAATGACCTTGCGTTTGATTTCCAAACTGTTTTTGGCCACTTCCATACGGTCCTTTAAAAGGGCGAAGAAGTCTTTTTCATCTTTGGCCAAGTAGCCCAGTCTGGGCAGGTTAATGGTTACTACACCGATAGAGCCCGTCAACGGAGCGGAACCAAACAGACCGCCGCCGCGTTTGCGCAATTCGCGGTTGTCAATGCGTAAGCGGCAGCACATAGAACGCGCATCTTCGGGGTTCATATCGGAATTAATAAAGTTGGCAAAGTACGGAATACCGTATTTAGCCGTCATTTCCCACAAGGGGGTAAGTTTGGGGTTGTCCCAATCAAAATCTTTGGTAATGTTATACGTCGGAATCGGGAACGTAAACACGCGGCCCTTGGCGTCGCCCGCGAGCATTACTTCGCAGAACGCGCGGTTTAACATATCCATTTCCGCCTGGAATTCGCCGTAGGTTTTGTCCTGCAATTTGCCGCCGATGATGACAGGCTGGTCCTTATAGTAGGACGGAACCGTCAAATCCAGCGTTAAGTTGGTAAACGGCGTTTGGAAGCCCACGCGGGTAGGCACGTTTACGTTGAACAAAAATTCCTGCAAGGCTTGTTTTACATCGTTGTAAGAAAGTTTATCGTAATAGATAAACGGCGCGAGCAAGGTGTCAAAGTTGCTGAACGCCTGCGCGCCGGCACTTTCACCCTGCAAGGTGTAAAAGAAGTTGACCACTTGGCCCAAAGCGGTGCGCAAGTGCTTGGCGGGTTTGCTTTCGGCTTTGCCGACTACGCCCGTAAAACCGCTTAAAAGCAGGTCCTGCAAGTCCCAGCCGACGCAATACGCGCCCAACAGGCCCAAATCGTGCAAGTGAAAATCGCCCTCGCTGTGCATCCGGCGGACATTTTCGGGATAAATTTTATTAAGCCAATAGACCTTGCTGATTTCGGAGGAAATATAGTTATTTAACCCCTGCAAGGAGTAGCCCATATTGCTGTTTTCGTTTACCTGCCAGTCAATTTTTTGCAAATACTGGTCCACCAAATCCACGTTAAATTTAGAGGAAATTTCGCGCATACGGGCGTGCTGGTCGCGGTACAAAATGTAGGCCTTGGCCGTCTTGTGATAGTTGGAGGTCAAAAGCACGTCTTCCACAATATCCTGTACGTTTTCCACGTTGGGTACGGTGTCGGAATAGAGTTGCTGGATAATGTTAATGGCGCGAATCGTTAATTTTTTGGCGGTTTCGGCGTCAAATTCGCCGGTCGCTTCGGCGGCCTTGGTAATGGCACGGGTAATCTTTTTAGAGTCAAAATGCTGTGTCGTACCGTCTCTTTTAACGATACGGGTAATAACTTCGGAGTTTTCCATAATAGTTGTAATCCTGGTAGAATAATTCGCCGCTAAATAAACTAACGACTTTTAAAATTTTGGCAAAAACGGACCAAAAATGCAAATCCCGTCTTAAAACCGATTTTGCCGCAAGCCTAAAAATGTGGCCCTCCGACGGGAAAAACGCTCTTTTGCTGTGTCTTTTGAGCGGGGCCGGGTAGGCTTGTTAATAGTAATTATTACTAATAAGCGGGTTGCTTGTCAAAAATAAATCCAATAATTCCTAAAAAATAAGGAAAAACGGCACGCCTTTTTAGGCGGCTTTTTTAACCTCTTTTTCGGGGCTTGACGAACGCCGGGCAAAAAGTTTTAATAAAGAAAAAGCCGGAAAGGGGGAAATATATGGACTTTTACCAATGGTGTGTACTGGTAGCGGTAGTTGCTTTTGTAGTGTTGGTGATTTTTGCGGTGCGGGCGTTTTGGCAAATTACCCGCACGGCCGAAGCCGTGGAGTATTTGGCGGTTTCCACTGCGGAAAATGTAGATAAAACGAAGAGCGCGTTTGACTTAATTGATAATGTTTCCACGCTCTTGGATTCTACTTTTTACAAGGTAATGAAGGTAGGTATGGATTTGGTGCGCCATTACCGTAGCCGCTAATATCGTTTCCTTTTACAAAAAGCCCCGGTCTGCGTGCCGGGGTTTTTTTGCGTCTAATTAAGCAGCCAAAACCCGAGGTTTAAATAACACGCAAAAAACAGCCACACCGCATAGGGTACCAGTAGCAGGGCGGCCAGTCCATCCTTTTTGCGCGCTTCTGCCCACAGCCAAAAGGTTTCTGCCAGCATTACCAGCAGCAGAAACAGGGCCAACTGCATATTGTGCCGCCCAAAGAAGAGCGGCGTCCACCAAATATTAAGCACCAGTTGCAGGATAAATAAAACAGCGGTTTTTTTGCGCCCCTGTAAGCCTTTATTAAAAAGAAAGAACGCGCTTATCCCCAAAAATAAATACAGCAGGCTCCATACTGCGCCGAAAACCGCATCCGGCGGCACGAGCGGCGGCTTGGTAAGCCCGTGATACCAAACCAAATTTTGCCGCACGATATACCCGCCGGGTAAGGCGGGCAACTGGCAGACGATTAGCCAAAACAAAAGAGATAAAAAAGTTCTGTAAATGTTTTTCATAGTTTTACCGTAGCATTTTTGCGCGCCGCGGCCCAAGGCCGAAAAAGGGTTATAAAAGCGTGTTGTTGGGTTTATAAAAATGGTAAAATAAACTAAACGTATTTTATTTATATATTGAGGACATTATGGACACCAAACTCATTACGGAAATTACCGATTGGCTCAAAACCACCGATTTAGCCGAATTTTGCTACGAAAAAGACGGCGACTGCATTGAAGTAAAAACCCAAGAAGCCCTGCCGGAGCCCGCGCATTTTGAGTGCTCGCTTACGGCGGTAACTTCCCCGGCCATCGGCATTTACCACGCGGCTGAAAAAGGCAAAAACTTGGCGCTGAAAGAAGGCCAAACCGTAAAAGAAGGCGACGGCTTGGGCGTGGTGGAAACTATTTCCCAAAAGCATAAAGTAACGGCCCCCGTGTCCGGCAAGTTGCGTGTCGTAACCGCCAAAGACGGTGCTCCCGTGGAATTTGGTTTGCCGCTATTTTTTATTGAGCAGGCCGCCAAATAGGAGCGTAACCAATGTCTGCTAATATTAAAATTACTCCCTTTAAAAAAGTTTTAATTGCTAACCGCGGCGAAATTGCGCTGCGCGTTATCCGCACCTTAAAAGAAATGGGCATTAAGTCCGTGGCTATTTATTCGGAAGCCGACCGCAACAGTCTGCACGTCCGTATGGCCGATGAAGCCGTTTGCATCGGCGCCGCGCCCTCACCTTTAAGTTATTTAAATATGGATGCCATCGTTACCGCCGGGAAAATCACCGGGGCCGATGCCGTCCACCCGGGCTACGGCTTCTTGTCCGAAAATGCGGACTTTGCCAAAGCCGTTACCAAGGCCGGTATGACGTTCATCGGGCCGACCGCGCACTCTATTGAAATGCTGGGTGTTAAATCCACCGCGCGCGAAATTGCCGTACGCGCAGGCGTGCTGATTACGCCCGGTTCCGACGGCATTGTAGGCAAAAACTTCCGCGAAGTGGCCCGCAAAATCGGTTTCCCGATTATGATTAAAGCCACCTTGGGCGGCGGCGGAAAAGGTATGCGCGCGTGCCTAAGAGAAGAAGATTTGGAACTGATGATGGAAACCGCGCAGGGCGAAGCCCGCGCCAACTTTGGCGACGACCGCGTATATTTTGAAAAACTCGTTTTGAACCCGCGCCATATTGAGGTGCAGGTGGCCGCCGATAACTACGGCAACGTAGTGGCGTTTGCGGAGCGCGATTGCAGTATGCAGCGCCGCCACCAGAAACTGGTGGAAGAATCCCCGTCCCCGTTTGTGGACCCGGCAACCCGCCAAAAACTCCAAGAGGCCGCTTGCAAATTGGTGAGAGCCGCCGAATACCGCGGTGTCGGTACGGTAGAGTTTTTGATGGCGCAGAATAAAGAATTTTACTTTATGGAAGTAAACACCCGCTTGCAGGTGGAACATCCGGTAACGGAATCCGTCTGCGGGCAGGACCTCGTTAAAATGCAGTTGCAAATTGCGCAGGGCGAACCGCTCCACATCACGCAAAAGGATGCGGCGGTTATCAAATGCCACGCGATTGAACACCGCATTAACGCCGAAGACAGCGAACACAATTTTACGCCGTGCCCCGGCACCATTACCGAGTGGATTCCTTCGGGCGGATTGGGCGTGCGCGTGGACAGCCATATGTACACAGGCTACACGATTCCCAGTTATTACGACAGTTTGATTGCCAAACTGATTGTTACCGCGCCGGACCGCGAGCACCTGCTTGCGCGTTGCCGCCGCTGCTTGGGCGAATTTTTGATTGAAGGCGTAAAAACCACGATTCCGTTCCACCAAAAAATCGTCAATAACCCGGACTTTATTAAAGGTAATATGGATACGGGCCTTATTGAGCGGATGATGGCGCAGGAGAAGGAAAAAGGTGAAGGCAAAAAATAAAATTTTAGGCCCTCGTGCGCTTAAAAAATTTGTGGAAACCGCCCGTGCGGAAGGCAAAAAAATCGTTTTTACGAACGGTTGCTTTGATATTTTGCACGCCGGGCACGTCAGCGTGTTGGAGTTTTCCCGCTCCAAGGGTGATGTGCTGGTGGTCGGGCTCAACAGCGATGCTTCCGTGCGCCGCTTAAAGGGGCCTACCCGCCCGGTAAACACCCAGGCCGACAGAGCCTTGGTGCTGGCGGGGTTGGAAAGCGTATCCGCCGTCAGCATTTTTGAAGAAGATACGCCGTATAATTTGATTAAAATCGTCCGTCCGGATGTGCTGGTAAAGGGCGGCGACTATAAACCCGAGGAAATCGTCGGGCGTGAATTTGCAAAAAAAGTGGTGCGTTTCCCCTTGCTTAAAGGTCGTTCCACCACCAATATTATTAAAAAGGTAAGTAAATAAACCGCTTTGCGGCTTTTGGGCTGCGGCGCGGTTGTTGCGTCAAGAGGATAAAATATGTCTGATATTTTTGAGAAATGCAAAAACTACAAAGACGCCAAACTGGCTATGCGCTTGGGCATTTACGGCTATTTCCAGCCGATAGAATCCGCGCAAGGGCCGGAGGTGGTGTTGGGCGGCAAAAAATACATTATGGCCGGGTCCAACAACTATTTAGGCTTGGCGGATGACCCCGAAATGAAGAAAGCCGCCGCCGAAGCCGCTTTGAAATACGGCACCGGTTGTGCCGGCTCCCGCTTTTTAAACGGTAACACCAAGGCCGCCGATGCGTTGGAAGAACGCATTGCCAAATTTAAACGCAAAGAAGCCGGGCTTATCTTTTCTACCGGATATCAGATGAACTTGGGCGTAGTGTCGTGCTTGGTTAAAAAGGGTGACTACGCGATTGTGGATAAACTGGATCACGCCAGCATTTTGGACGGTATTAAACTTTCCGACGGCGAAATGGTGCGCTTTAAACACAACGAACCGGGCGACTTGGAACGCGTAATTTCCAAACTCCCCGCCGAAGCCGGCAAACTGATTATCGTGGACGGCGTGTTTAGTATGGAGGGGGACATTTGCCCCTTGCCTGAAATCGTCAAAATCGCCAAGAAATACGGTGCCCGTATTATGGTGGACGATGCGCACGCGACGGGTATCATCGGCAAAACGGGCCGCGGTACCTGCGAATATTTCGGCCTGGAAAACGGCGAAGTGGACTTGGTCGTCGGCACCTGCTCTAAAACCTTTGCCACCGTTGGCGGCTTTGTCGTGGGCGATGCGGATATTATCCATTACATCCGCCACAACGCCCGCAGCCAGATTTTTTCCGCGGCCTTGCCGCCTGCCTGCGTGGCCTCTATCACCAAGGCGTTGGAACTCATTGAAAACGACACGTCCCGCCGCGACAATTTGTTCCGTTTGACGGCCAAACTTAAAAAAGGCTTGGAAGACTTGGGCTACGATTTGGGCACCAGCACCACTCCGATTTTGCCGGTCCACGTCGGCAGCAACGAAAACTGCTTTAAAATGTGGCGCGCCCTGCACGAGTTGGGCATCTTCTCCAACCCGGTGGTCAGCCCCGCCGTGCCGCCAGGCCACGCGCTTATGCGCTTGACCCTTATGGCGACCCACACCGACGAACACGTTGCCAAAATCATTGACGCTTTTGCCAAAGCGGGCCGTGCGGTAGGTGTGATTAAATAGTTTATTTGTAGGATGACCCCGGTCTTTGCGGCCGGGGTTTCTTTTTTAGAGGGGAAAATATGAGTGTGGAAATACGTCAAATAACGGATAAGGAGTTGGACTCTTTTGTTAATTTTCCATTTGAATTATATAAAAACGACCCGTATTGGGTGGGCGAATTAAAAGCCGATACCAAAAAGTTACTGCGCTTGGATAATGTTTTTTGGGTGAAGAACGAATGTGCCCTGTTTCTGGCGTATCAGGACGGCAAAACCGTTGGGCGCATTGCCGCCATTTTAAATAAAGAGCACAACGAATACCACCACGAAAATATCGGTTTCTTTGGCTTTTTTGATACAGTAAAGGACGAAGGTGTTTCGGCGGCGCTTTTTCAGGCGGCTGAAAACTGGCTCCGCGCCAAGGGCGTAACGGCCGTGCGCGGCCCGGCCAACCCGGACAGCAACCACATCTACGGCCTCTTGGCGGAGGGGTTTGACAGTATGCCCGCTATTATGATGCCGTATAACTATCCGTATTATATGGATTTGATTGAAAAGGCGGGGTATGGAAAAATCAAGGACTTGCTCGCCTTTGAGCGCAGTAAGGACGACAAATTTTCCGAACGCTTTTTAAAGGTTTGCGCGCGCTGTTCGCGCGGGCACGGCATTACGCTTAGGCGGCTAAACCTCAAAAATTTGGACGCGGAGGCCGAAATCATCCGCGAAATTTACAACAAGGCTTGGGCGGAAAACTGGGGTTTTGTTCCGATGAGCAAGCAGGAAATGGCGGATGTGGTGAACGAGTTAAAATTAATCGTCCGCCCCGAAGGAACCTGCGTGCTGGAAGTGGAAGGCGTGCCCGCCGGGTTTTACATTGCAATCCCCAATATGAACCACGCTCTTAAAGAATTAAAGGGGTCGCTTGCTAATCCGTTGCGCATTGTGAAAGCGCTGTTGGCGTGGCGCAAAATTAAGGATGCGCGCCTGATTATGTTGGGCGTGGCGCCTGAATTTAGAAAGCGCGGCATAGACCTTATTTTGATTAAGCACATTATTGACCACGGCGTAGCCGTTTGGAACGAGGCGGAACTTTCGTGGGTGCTGGAAGATAATGAGGGCATTATCCGCGGTATTATGGAGTGCGGCTGCCACACCAGCAAACGGTACAGACTGTACCAAAAGAGCCTGTAAAGACTTATTTTTACACTTCCAAACCAATAAAAAGGGTTTCGCTCCCTCCCACGGAAAACGAAACCCTTTTAGTGTGTTGCCCGGGGTAGCGGGTCCCCTCCCGCTTCCGGACGGATGAAATTTGTTTTAAGTGGACGCCCCGCCGGGTACTCCGGCTGGGGCGTCTTCCTTTAAAGCGCACCGTGTTTACCCCACTTTACGCTTTCCCCCAGTTTCCGGCCCCTTGCTTATCCTTTATCCCCCGGGCCGTTCTCTATATTTAAAGGATAGCGCATAAAGCGCCAAAATAAAAGCCCAAAAAAGGATTAGTTTTTTAAGCCAAAAAAATCCCCGCCGGGTAAGGGCGGGGGAAAAGATTATTTGCCTTCGGTAACGCGCTTCCACGCGGCTAAAAAGTCCGGCGGAACGGGAGCCTCAAACTTTAATTTTTTGCCCGTCAGCGGGTGTTTAAACTCAATTCTCCGCGCGTGCAGCATTAAACGGTCTGCCGTAGCGCCGCGGTAGAGCCAGTCTCCCAGCACTGGGTAACCCAGCCAACTTAAATGTACGCGCAACTGGTTCGTGCGGCCTGTGCGCGGGTAAAGTTCAATATAGGTAAATCCGTTTTTGCGTTCCAATACCTTGTAATCGGTTACGGCTTCGCGCCCAACGTCGGAAGCCTTGATTTTGCCCCCGGCCACGCGCCCTATCGGCACGTCAATCGTGCCCCCGTCGTCCGGCACTTCGCCGCAGGCAATGGAGTGATAGGTTTTGTGTACCTCGCGGTTGGAAAACAGGGCCACCATTTCGGCCTGAAATTCCTGCGTTTTGGCAACCACCATTACGCCGCTGGTTTCGCGGTCCAAACGGTGTACAAGCCCTGCGCGCGGCATAGACGTATCAAAGCCTTTGGGCGGGTTTGCCAAAATGACGGAGACCAAGGTTTCCTCGGTGGAAAACACCGCTTCGGGGTGTTCCTCCCATACGGGGCTTTGGGGGTGAACAAGCATACCCGCGGGCTTAATCACTACAAAAAAATCCTTACCGTCGTGGATGATTAAATCGGATAGTTTCGTTTTGGCCTTGGGGGCGGGCATTTCAAACTCCACCACTTCGCCGGGCGTAAGCGACCAAGAGGGTTTTGCCTTCTTGCCGTTGACGGTAATTTTTCCGTCTTTAATCATTTTTTGCACAATCGCGCGCGAAAAGTCGGCCAGTTCGTCGGCGGCAAAAATGTCTAAACGGCGCGAATATCCTTCAAAAACGATTTTTTTATTTTCCTGCATAAGTAGCATCCTTTTTTAAGCGGGTCCAAAGCCAGTACGAGACCGCCGCGGCCACTAAGGCAATCCATTGGGAGGGGGATAACCCCAACCAATAGGCGCCGCGGTAATCCCCGCGGAAAAACTCAATCACAAAGCGCATTACGCTGTAACACGTTACATATTGCACTAATATTTTTCCGTCTTTATGCGGGCGTTTGGACGCATAATGTAATAATACGAATAAAATCAGGTTCCCGGCGGCTTCGTACAGTTGTGTAGGGTGAAGCGGCACATTTAAAAGTTCCGGGGCTACCAAAGAGTGCGGGTCGGTAAACCGTACTCCCCACGGCATTGTGGTCGGCCGTCCGAAGCAGCACCCCGCCAAAAAGCATCCAATGCGCCCCAAGGCGTGCCCCAGCGGCAGGCCGACGATTAAAAAGTCGCTCGTTTTTAAAAGGGGCAGGCCCTTTTTCTTCATATAATAAATAAGCGCGCCGACGGAAACAATCATCCCGCCGAAGAAGACAAACCCGTAGCGGAAATCACGCACGATGTTGGTAAGTTTTTCGGCTAAGGTTGCCCCTAACTGCGGCCAGGAAACAATAATATAGAGCAGTTTGCTCCCAGCCAGCGCGCCGATAAAGGCGATAAAAAGCAGGTTCCAAAAGGTGTCTTTATCCAAGCCGATTTTTTTAAGGCGCGGTACTAAATAAAGCGCGGCGGCCGCGTAACCAAGCGCGGTCATTAGCCCGTAACTGGCCAGTTCAAAGGAGCCTATTTTAAAAAGTATTGGGTGCATTACAGGCGCTCCTCATCGCGGATGGCGTTGCGCATAAACGGATTTTTTACCCGTTCATAGCCGATGGTGGAACTGCATTTTCCGCCGTAGGCGTGGCCCGCAAAAATTTGCGTATCTTCGGGCAGTTTGGAAAGTTTTACTAAACTTTGGCGCATTTGGCGCGGATTGGAAGAGGGCAAATCTACCCGTCCGCACGCCCCTGGGAAGAGGGTGTCGCCCGTAAAAAGCGCGTTGCCGATGTGCAAACACACGCCGCCCGCCGTATGACCGGGGGTGGGGATAATGTGCACGGCAAAGGGTCCTATTTGCAGGTGCTGTTCACCTTGATAAGCGTGCACAAATTGCGGGTCCAAGCCCGAAAGGGCGAGGTCATTTTCCTCCAAAAAGGCCTGCAAATGGTGCTTTTGCAAGAGGTCTTGGGAAAATTTAACGTGGTCAAAGTGCCCGTGCGTAAAAAAAACGCCCAGCAGGTTTAACTTTTTTTCTTCCAGGGTATGTTCCAAATAGTTCATATCCCAAGCCGGGTCAATCAAAATGGCGTCTTGCCCTTCGCTTAGTAAATACGTGCAGTTGCCCATAGGGCCTAAATTGATAACGTCAATATTCATAAGTTATTTATCGGGTTGAAATCTAAATTCCACTTCGTCTGCGCCTATCATATTGTATTGGGTACGGGCGATTTTTTCCAAATAAGTGGAGTCGTCTTTTTCCAACAGTTCCATTGTGGCGGTCAACTGTTCGTATTCTTTATCCAGTTGCACGCTTTGGCGCGTTAATTTGCGCAGTTCCAGTTTGTTATGCACCAAACTGACAATACTGCTGCCTAAAAAGAAGATAACCACTACTACCAGGGCGGTCCCCAGTAGTAGCGGTTTTTTGTTTTGGATAATAAAATCCGTTATGGCTTGCGTGTTCATTTGTGGCTAAATACGGAGTCCTGCGCGTACTCGGCTTTGTCGCCCAGTTCGGCTTCAATTTGGAGCAGACGGTTGTATTTTGCCGTCCGTTCAGAACGCGCCGGCGCGCCCGTTTTAATGGCGCCTGCGTTGGTGGCTACGGCCAAATCGGCGATAAATGTATCCTCGGTTTCGCCGGAGCGGTGCGACACAATGCGCGAATAGCCGTGCTTCTTGGCCAGTTCCATTACGTCTATGGTTTCGGACACGGTGCCGATTTGGTTGACCTTGATTAAAATGGAGTTGGCGGCCTTTTCGGCAATGCCTTTTTCCAAGCGTTTTAAGTTGGTAACAAACAAATCATCGCCCACCAGGTTAATTTTTTTACCCAGTTTTTCGGTAATGTGTTTCCACCCGGTCCAGTCGTCCTCTTGTAAGGGGTCTTCAATAGACACAAGGGGATATTTTTGGCACCAATCGGTGTAAATATCGGTCATTTCCTGCGCGGAGTGCATTTTGCCCTCAAAGCGGTAGGAACCCTCGTGATAGAACTCGCTGGCGGCACAGTCCATAGCCAACGAAATTTCCGCGTGCCCCGCTTGTTTGGCGGCGGCTAAAATGGTTTTGAGCACATCCTCGTGTCTGGTGATTTTCGGCGCAAAACCGCCCTCATCCCCTACGGCAATTACCATACCCTCTTTTTTAAGCAAATCCTTTAAGGCGTGATACGTTTCGCTCGCCTCGCGCAAGGCTTCGGCGAAGGTTTTGGGCGCGGTGGGCACAATCATAAATTCCTGTACGTCCAGGCCCGAATCCGCGTGTTTCCCGCCGTTAATAATGTTAAGCATTGGCGCGGGAAAAATATAGCGGCTGTTATCCAAATTATAGACGTTGCGGATATGCTGGTAGAGCGGCAATTTGGCGCTGTGGCATCCCGCCCGCAAGACGGCCATAGATACGGCCAGCATTGCGTTGGCTCCTAAATTGGTTTTGTTTTCCGTGCCGTCCAGCGCGAGCATACTTTCGTCCACCAGGCGGATATCAAACGGATTCATCCCGGCTAATTGCTGGGATATGCGTTCCACATTGGCTACGGCCTTTAAAACGCCCTTGCCATTGTAGCGGTCCCCGCCGTCGCGCAGTTCAAGCGCTTCGTGCGAGCCCGTAGAAGCCCCGCTGGGCACGGCCGCGGTGCCTGTGTTGCCATCATCCAATAGAACATCGGCGGCTACCGTTGGGTATCCGCGCGAGTCCAAAATTTCTCTTGCCGTAATTTTTTTAATGCGAACCATATAACCCCCTTCCGGCAATGTGCCGGATTAGACAATGCTGTCTATGATTTTTTTGCCTTCTTTAATCAGTATTTCCGGCAATTTCGCATCTTGCGCTTCGGCGTACATACGGATTAACCGCTCGGTGCTGGACGGGCGAATCGCCAGCCAACTACCGCCCTTTAAGATAAACTTAAACCCGTCGGTGTTGTCAATGCGCCACACGGAGGTTTTGTTAATGGAAAGCGGCGGCTTGATATCCAAGCGTTCCATAATGCGGTTAATTTCGGTTTCCGCCTTGGGAATACTGACTTTTTGGTCAAACAACTGTTTGTATTTTTTATAAAATTCCTTTTTCAGTTGTTTTAAGGTCTTGCCTTCGGTGGCCAACATATCCACCACCAGCAGGCAGGCCAACAGGCCGTCTTTGTCCGGGATGTGGTGGGCAATCGCAATACCGCCCGACTCCTCCATACCCATAATGTACTGGCCGGTAATCATTAACTCGGTAATGTATTTAAAGCCTACCGGGGTTTCGCGCAGCATTAAGCCGTTTACCTTGGCTACCTGGTCAATCAGGTTGGAGGTAATTACGCTTCTGCACACGCGGCCTTTGAGGTTTTTGTTGTGAACCAAGTGTTCCAGTAACAGCGGGGCTATTTCGTTGGGGGACACCCAGTTGCCTTCGGCGTCAATAATGCCGAATTTGTCGCAATCCGGGTTGCAAGCGATGCCCAAATGCATTTTTTTGCTTACGACTAATTTTTTAAGGTCCGTCAAACTTACAGGGCCGGCGTTAGGCGTGTGCCCGCCAAAGAGGACGTCTTCCCCTTCGTGGATGCCTTCCACCGTTACGCCGTGCTTTTCTAAAAAGTCGCGGAAGTAATATTTGGACGTACCGAAAAGCGGGTCAATGGCTACTTTTAATTTCGCCTTTTTAAGCGCCTTTACGTCAATCATTTTTTCCAAGCGGGCCATATAGCCTTTGCGGAAATCCTTGCTGACGGTGGCCGCGGCGTTTAATACGCCAAACTCGGTAGAGGATGCCTTTAAAATCTGTGCGTTGGGTGAAGGAATACGCTTTTCAATATCTTGTACGATTTCGTTGTTGGCAATACCGCCGTAGTACGAAATCCATTTTACGCCGTTTACATAGTATTCGGCTTCGCTGCCTGTAATTACAATGGCACCGACGGCGCACTCATTGAGCACCGCCCACTCGGCCACCGGGGTAGGCAGGGGCAGTTCGGCCACCTTTACGGTAATGCCGCTCTGCACAAGGGCGTTGGCCGCCACATAGGCAAATTGTTTAGAAAGAAAACGGGTATCATACCCCACTAGTACGAGGGGCTTTTTGGGTTTTTTGCCTTGTTCTTCACAGTGCTTGCGGTATCCAGTACCTTCAAATCCATAGAAAGGATGTTCCAAAATATGTTCGGAAATCCCGTAAGTCAAACGCTGTACGGACTGGGCGGTTAGCCCGTCTGCGGTAACGGCCCGGAAGCCGGCTGTGCTAAATTTAATATCTTCACTCATCGTGCTGGTATTATACTAAAAAATAGGCATTTTTTCATCTTTCTGCGGCTTTGTATATTGGATAGCGGAAAATGTTAAAATATATATACCCCATAATAAGGAAAGAAAAATGAATTTTGAATACGTCAAACAATACATAAAAGATGCGGGTTTGCCGAACTTCCGCATCTCGCAGGTAAAGGATGCTATTTTTAAACGCGGGATTTCGTCCTGGGACGAAGCCACCAGCCTGCCCGCCGATTTGCGCGAAAAATTGAAACAAGACCGCCCGTTGCTCAGTTTTAAGGTGGCCAAAATCGTCTGCTCGGATAGGGACAAAGTGGCCAAGGCGCTCTTAACGCTCAAAGACGGCTACCAGATTGAAACCGTATTGTTAAAACCGCAGGATACTTGGAGTGTGTGCGTATCCAGCCAAGTGGGGTGCCCTTTGCGCTGTTCCTTTTGCTCTACGGGCAAAATGGGCTTCAAGCGCGATTTAACGCAAGAGGAAATCACCGACCAGGTGTTAATGTGGTACCAGTATGTGCATAAGGAAAAACTGGGCGAACGTATTTCCAGCGTGGTTTTTATGGGGATGGGGGAACCGTTGCTGAACTATTTAAATGTGGTAAAGGCGGCGCAGGAACTTTCCAACCCGGACTATTTAAATATCGGCGCGCGCCATATTTCCATTTCCACATCAGGCATTGCCGATAAACTGCACAAACTGGCGGTAGATTTGCCGCAGGCCAATTTGGCTATTTCCCTGCACAACGCCGACAACGCCGAGCGCAGCAAAATTATGCCCGTAAACCGCAAGTTTGATTTGGATGATATCAAAAAAGCGTTGGAAGAATATATCGCTATGACGGGCCGCCAAGTGTTTTTGGAATATTCCGTAATAGAAAACGTAAACAGCCGCCCGGAGCACATCCGCAAACTGGCGGATTGGATTTACAGCATTAAAGATAACTATTTACTGCACGTCAATTTGATTGCGTGCAACCTGGGCCGCGGCGAAAAGACCGAAGACCGCATAGTAAAGGACTTTGCCGCCGGCTTAAAAGCAATGGGTATAGGCGTAACTATCCGCAAAAGTATGGGTAACGATATTTTAGCCGCGTGCGGACAGTTGGCCTCCCAGAAAAAGGAGGGCAAATGAAAAAATTAGGGTTACTGGTAGCCGGGCTCTTGTTGGCCGGGTGTGCCACCTTGGAAATGAACAACTTGGACTGGATTCCGATAGGGCCGGATTTTCCGCCCACCAAGGCCAAAAATGTGGAAATTATTGGCAGTAAGAGCGAAATTACCCGCCCGTATGGCAACTTGGGGCTTTTGCGCATTAAAAACTTACAGCCCACCCGCGACAATTTAAAAATGGGGGTGGAAAAGGGCCGCAAGTTTGTAGCGTCCAAGGGGGCCGATGCAATGCTTATCGGCCAGTATAACAGTGCGGAGGACGGTGCGTCCAATCCGCGCGTAACGCTGATTATCTATGCAATCAAATACGTGGATAATTTGAGCGAAGAAGACGAAAAAGCGATTGACGATTTTAAAGTATTGGGGATATTAAATGAGCGTTCTGATAGCTAAAACCGCAGGGGAATGTGAACAATGGGCAGATGTAGCCGTTATTGTGGATGTATTGCGTACGTCCACCACGCTGTGCGAGTTGTTGGCGCGCGGCAAAAAGACCGTTTTAGGGTTTGATAAGGCGGAAGATGTAACCGCTTTTAAAAGCCGCCACGCGGATTTTGAGGTGTACAGCGAGCCGGATATTGCGCTCTCGCACGAGGACGACTCTCCTTATGCGGCTTCGCGCGCTTCGGGCCGTACGCCCGCCTTGGTGCTCAGCAACGAGGGGATGAAGGCGCTGTTTGCCGCCAAGAACGCCAGCACCGTGCTGGTGGGCGGGTTCTGCAACTTTTACACGCTGGCGGATGTACTTGCCAATATGGATAAGGATGTTTTGCTGGTGCCCGCTTCGCTGTACGGTACGGCGGATTCGGTAGAGGACGGTTTTTGCGTGTCCGCGCTGAAAGACTGCGTGCAAGGTATTGGGAACCCCGAGGACGCCATTGTGGAATTTAATAATACAATGCGCTGTGTGGAATTTTTGAAACAGGGGCCTAAAACCGCCGAAAAGGATGCCAAAATCGCGTTTAAAGTGGATGATTTAAAGGTGGTACCGCAGGTGTCGTTCTCCGACCAGGGCTATGCGGTTTGTTACCCGTATGGGACGCAGGCGCCCGAGGCTTGGCTGGTTACCAAACCCGCCGCAACCCCGGTTCAAACGCCTGTCGCTCCTGCGCAGGAGGAACCCGTCGCCAAGACATCGGATAGCACCAAGAGTGGCCTGAAAAATTTTTTTAGTGGAATTTTAAACACTGTGAAAGAGGAAAAAGAGGAATTGGAACAAGAAATTGCTAACAGTTTTGGCGAGGCCAAGGCTGAAAATGCGCCTGCCCCGGCGGAGGACTTATTAGACGCCGCTTTGAAGCAGGCCCCGGCCCAGCCGGCCGCTAAGGCTGCCGCGGGTGTTCAGGCGACTACGCCGCAACAGGCTGTGCCGTCTGCCGAAGTTACCTTTTCGGGCAAAACGGCGGCGTTTGGCGGTAAAACCAAAAAGAAAGCCATTGTGCTTTTTTCGGGCGGGTTGGATTCCACCACTTGTTTGTATTGGGCCTTGGCGCACGGCTACGAGTGCGAAGCACTTACCGTTTCTTACGGGCAGCGCCACGACCGCGAGGTGTTGGCCGCACAAATGATTGCACGCAACTTGGGGGTTAAGCACCATTTGATTACGCTCAATTTGCCGTGGCTGTCCTGCTGTTCCTTGGTGGATAAGAACCAGGCCCTGCCGGATGTGGCGTTAGAGGATATTCCGAAAGAGGGGATTCCTTCTACCTATGTGCCGGGGCGGAACCTGATGTTCCTCTCTATTGCGGGCTCCTTGTTGGACGCAATTCACGCCGATGCGATTATCGCAGGCCCCAACGCGATTGACTTTTCGGGCTACCCCGATTGCACCCCCGCGTTCTTTAAAGCGGCTGCGGATGCGCTAAACCGCGGAACCAAAATGGGCGTAACGGAAGGGATTGAAGTATTGGCGCCGCTGATGCGGATGTCCAAAACCGATATCGTGCGCTTGGCCGCTAAGTTGAAGGTGCCGTTTGAACTCACTTGGAGTTGCTACGCGGGCGGAAAAAAGCCGTGCGGTCATTGTGATTCGTGCAAACTGCGCGCCAAAGGCTTTGCCGAAGCGGGCGTACACGACACGTCCTTGGATTAACGAGGCCTATATGAAGAGACTTCTTTTTGTTTTATTATCTGTGTGTTTTGTGGGGGGAGTAACGGCGGCGGAACTAAAAGATACCGATGCCGGAACCCCGGCGGAGTGCAGTTTGCCTGCGGAGTCGGCCCCGGTTGCTAAAAAGACGGACGAAAAGTCTGCCCCGGCGGAGCAAAAACAAACTCCCGCCGAACAGAAAAAAGCCTTTAAGGCGCGTCAAAAACGCATTAAAAAGTTGGTTAAGCAGTACAAAAAAGCCAAAGAGGCCGACAAGCCCGCTATCAAGGCCAAACTGGCGGAAGAGGTTTCCACCGGAGTGGATGCGGGCCTTGCGTATGTAAAGGACCGCATTGCCGCCGAACGCGCGAACTTGGATAACTGGGAAAACAAGGTAAAAGCCGACGAGGCCAACTTGGAGCAGGTAAAGGCCCAACGCGTGGAGGACTTATTGTCCGGCGTGGCTGAAAAGAAGCATAAGGAAGCCAAAAAGGCTTGGAAGAAACAACTAAAAGAAGCCAAAGAAAAATTACAATAAGTCAAAAATAATCCACAAGTATTTTACGCTACACCCCCGGCCCAACTCCCGGGGGCTTTGTTTTTTAATAATGCCCCGTGCCATTTTTTTGGGCTAGTCTAAACTGGCGCGGTGGTGCCCCGTCGTATTTTTGTATTAAATTAAAGGTCATTCTGAAACAAGTTCAGAATGACCCCCATTTTGATAACGGCTTTGTTTTATTTATTTATTATTGTCGTTTCGTTGGTTGGCGACATTACAAAAAGAGTGTTGCCCAATAAATCAAAAGGGCGCGGACAAGTGGCGGCGCGCAGCGCTTTATAAAGGGATTGTTTCGTTTTTTTTTGTTAAAATTTTGATAAATCGCGGTGGTTGTACCCGGATGTATCCGCCGTATAAAAATGCGTATAAAAGGCCGTTTTGCTCAAATATAAAGGCCTTAACAAGGAGAAAAAATGAAAGGATTTAGTGATGTTTTATTGTCATTGTTGTCATTCCAGGGCCCGCATACAAGCGGGAACCTGGAATCCAGAAATAAAATAAGGAGTTTTTCTAATAAACAGACTGGATCCCAGGTCCACGCCTGGGATGACAACTACAACAACAGATCCCGGATAAAGACCTCCCGGGATGACGACAAAAGATGTATTTTTTATTGTTGCCGTTTCGTTGGTTTGCAACATTACAAAAACAATGCGGCTTCTCTAATCAAAAGAGAGCGGAAAATCGGCGGCCCGCTAGGGTGCCGCCTGCAAGGCACGGCAACGTCAGGTTTTACCCTTATTGAATTGTTGGTAGTTGTTCTCATTATTGGTGTTTTGTCGGCTGTTGCGTTGCCACAATACAACAAAGCCGTAGAAAAAAGCCGCGCCACGGAGGCCTTAACTATGATTCGGGCGGCTATTCAGGCCGAAGAAGCCTATTACTTGGCAAATGGCGAATATACCGACGATATGGAGGCCTTGGATATCTCTATTCCAAGTACCGATAATTTTTATTTAGAATCCTTGGCCGATGGGGATGAGGACGATTCCCGAATACAAATTTATAACGAAAGAACAGGTATGCGTTCTTGGTGGATATATTATTATAAAAATAAGACTTTAAATTGTCAGGTGGAAAAAGAGGAGCCCAGCGGTTCTTTGGCAAGAAGTGTTTGTAAATCTTTTTCCAGTAAAGAAGTAACTTGTTTGGAGCCTGAATACGATTGTTATGTGATGAACTGATATAAAAAGCCCCGCGGATTGCGGGGCTTTTTCATAAGCAAATTTCCTATTCAAATTTTCTTATTCAAATATGCCGGAACTTTCCAGCGCGTTGAGGGCTTTTGTAATGTCGTTTATCACCACAATCCAGCGGCTGTTGGGGCCCGCTCCGGCGGTACCATAAATAGTAGTGATATTAATGCCGTGGCCGGAGAGTACCGCGCCGATATCTCGCAAGAGTCCTACGCGGTTGACGGTGTCTATGCAAATAGCGTCCGTCTTTACGCTGGTAAAACCCGCCTTCGTCAGCGCGTGGCTGATTTCCTGGTCATATTTTACCACCAGGCGGACGACGGCCGCATCGTAGCGGACGTCCTGCGAAATAGCGATTACGTCCACATTTTCGCGCACGAATAATTCGGCAAAATTTTTGAGCGCACCCGGTTCATTTATCAGGAAGACGCTGTACTGTTTCACTACGTTGATAGACATAAAAACCCCTTATAAATAAAACCCTATTTAAAATTATATCACACCCCTGCCGCTGATACAACAAAAAAGGACCGCTTTTTGGCGGTCCTTTTCAAAAGTGTTTAACTCTTATTTTTCAGTCTCTTTAATAATTTTGAGCATTTGCGCGTGAATTTTGCCGTTAGAGGCCAAAATCGTGTGCCCAAAGTCTTTTATTTTTTTGTATTTTTTGCCGGAATAATCCGTAACCTTTCCGCCTGCTTCTTGCAGGATAAGCACGCCCGCGCTGACGTCCCACGGGTTCAAATTGTCTTCCCAATAGCCGTCCAAACGCCCGGCGGCCAGCCAGCACAAGTCCAGCGCGGCGGAGCCCAAGCGGCGCACATCGTGGCAGGAGTTTAAAAAGCGTCCAAAGCGGTTTAGCAACATCGGCAGCCGCGTAAAGCGGTCATACGGGAACCCTGTAACCAATAAGGATTGCTCCAATTTAGCCGTTTTGGAAACGTGTATTCTTTTGCCGTTTAGCGTGGCGCCCTTGCCCTTTTGGGCCAAAAAGGTTTCGCCCGTGGCCGGGTTTACTACGCCGCCCAAAACGGGTTCATTTTTGTAGAAAAGCGCAATAGAGACGCTGCATTGCGGAAAAGTATGTGCAAAATTGGTGGTGCCGTCAATCGGGTCAATCACCCAAGTGTAATCCGCCCCTGTGCTTTTTACACCGTTTTCCTCGGCTAAATAGTCGTGCTCGGGGAAATTCTTTTTAATCAGGGCCAAAACGGCCTTTTGGCTGGCAACATCTGCCTTGGTAACCAAGTTGGCCTTGCCCTTTAATTCGTAGCCCACCTTGCCAAAATTCTTGCGTACAATTTTAGCCGCGGTTTGTAAGCACTCTTGGAGTACGGCAAATTCTTTCTTCATTTTTTCAGATCCAGTACGTCGGCTTCCTTTAATTTGTTTTCAAGGATGAGCATTGCTTTGCAGTCGTCCTCGTTGTACATCAATACCTTGTTGAGCAAATCTTGGTTGCCGGTTTTCAGCCAGTTGGTAAAATAGACCATACTGTCCATTGCGCCGCAGTCGTCCTGCCGCCAGTTAAAGCCAAAGGCGGGCGCAGCCGCTTTGAGCGAAAAACTGGGCGCGGGCAAGTAGAACTGCTTATTGACGGAAACCTTTAAGTCGTAGCAAATGGAGCAAAGCGCCTTTAATTTGGCTTCGTCTTTCGGGTTTTTCCCGGCCAGATTCTTCATCTTTTTTACTTCGTATTCCGTCCAATGGTAGAGGGCGGTGTCAGAAAAGTCCTTGATATAATCGTAGAACTGTTCAAAGATTTTAATTTCTTCTTCCGGCGTTTTGGCCACAAAACTGACGTATTTGTCTTCTTCTTTGTCCCAAATGCCGATTAAATAGACAAAAGACACGTTGTCCTTGGTGAAGGTTTCTGTGGCTTCAAAATCAAAATACAAATTGTATTTTTTTACGGGTGGCGGAAAGTGTCCCGCTTCGCGCAGTACGGGCTTGTTGTACAGATACGCCAAGGAATTGTAATAAGAGTCTGTGGCGTGCGGCTCTTCCAAAATGCCCCGTAATTTTTCCAACCCGGCGTGCGCCACATCGTCAGTAGTGAACATCCCATTTATTTTAAGGCATTGGCGCATTTCGGTATTTAGGCCGGGAAGCATTAATAAATCCTTGCTTTGGGCTACTACCTTGTTGGCGTAAACGCGCCACGGCGCGCTGGCAGCCTTAGGCGGCTTGTGTGCTTCCGGGCGGGCCTTGCCGTCGCGGATACTGCGCCAATAGGCCAGTTCCCGAGCCAAGCGGTCGCAATGGTCGGCGTAGCAGACGTCAACCGTGCGGTCGCGCAAAAAGACGCGCGTATTGGCGGGCGTATATTTTTGTGCGCAGCCCAGCATACGGTTGAGCAAACACACCTGTAAGGCGTAATGTTCCTTTAAATCGTGCGCCCGCTTAAATTGAAAAATGTGATAATGATAGTTGCCCCACGCGCTGGGCGCGTCATTGGAGCGGACGAGTAAATTCACGCTGCCATAGGTGCTTTCAGGCAGGTTCCACAGCAGGGCATTGGCAATCGCGCTTTCGCCCTTTGCCATAGCGGCCAAGGTATTTTTAAAGCGTTCGCTTTCCGTTTCGCCCGTGATAAACACCACGCCCGGGAATTCCTGCTTAATCCAATGGTCGCGGACGGTGCGGTCCGTGCGGATTTTTAAATTTTCGTAGCGGTTCGTTTCCGGGACGGCTTCTTCTTTGGGTGCGTGAAAAAAGCACCAAATGCTAAAAGGGTCTTCCAGCAAGGAAAACATCTTGGAAGCATTAAAATCCTGTTTCCCGGGCACGCGGCCTGCGGAAAGGGTGTTAAAAAGGGTTTGCAACTCGTTCTCTGTCATTATATATGTATTCTATCTTTTTTAGAGGGGGAATAAAACCGCTTTTTGGCAACTTGCCAGCGGGGGGGCTTATTTGCTACCATAAAAACCTAGAATTATGGCTTTAAAAGAACAAACAAAAATGAACTTGGGCAGCCTGATTTCGGCGCAAAATGTGCTGGTGGCGCCCGAAGGGTTAAATAAAGAGGGCTTAATTGAAACCTTGGTGCGTATGGCCTGCCGGAAGAATCCGCGCCTGAACCCGCCTGAGGTAACAGCCCAAGTGTTGGAGCGCGAAAAAGGTATCAGCACCACCCTGGATACGGGCTTGGCTATTCCGCACGCCCGCGTGGAGGAACTGGACGATTTTTCCGCCGCGCTTGCCGTATTGCCCGCCCCGGTGTTGGATGAACACCATAATAATTTGCCTATCCGCGTGATGTTTTTGTTTTTATCGCCCGCCAAGCCGGCTTTCTTTCAAAAGCACTTGCAGGTATTGGCCGCTTTGGCTGAAACCTTCCGCCCCGATTTTATCCAAGAACTCCTTACCTTAAAAGACCCGCAGGCTGTGGCCGAACGGTTATCCCGCTGACGGGGCTTCCGACCGCGCCCAATTATGCTAGAATAAATTTATGGCAATATTGCGTGTAACAAAATACGGCGAGGACATCCTGCGCCAAAAATTGAAACCTGTTGATTTTAAAGCGTTGCAGCCGCAACTGCCCCAACTGCTAAAAGATATGGAGGAAACTTGTTTGGCGGTTAAGGGCGTTGGTTTGGCGGCCAACCAAATTGGGCTGGATTACCGTTTGGCGGTAATTTTAATCCCCGAAAGTGATAAAGAAAACGCCCCTTTAAAAAGATATGTAATTATTAACCCCGAAATTCTTTCTATGCGGGGGGAAAAGTTGGAGGAAGAGGGGTGCCTTTCTCTGCCCGGTTTGTGGGCGGAGGTAAAGCGTGCGACGGACGTAACTTTAAAATACACCGACGAAAACGGGGTAGAACAAGTCAAGCGCGCCCGCGGGCTGCTGGCCAAGGCGTTCCAACACGAAGTGGACCACTTGGACGGCAAATTGTTTATTGATTTGGTGGACCCGGTATTAAAGCCGGAACTTAAAAAAGCAATTAAAAAATTACGCAAAAATTGGAACTAAAAAATTGCTTTCAAATTACAGTCCTGCGGACAAGTTTATCTTTTCCGCAGGACTTGTGGTCATAAAACCATTTTTTACTTGGTGCCGAGCAAGTTGTTTTAAGTGTATTACTTTGCCTTGCCTTGGTTGGCAACGGCGGCCATTTTCTTTTTGATTTCTTCCGCGTCGCCCAAGAAATAATCCTTTTGCAGTTTTAAGTCATCCGAAAACTCAAACACATACGGTACTCCCGTCGGCAAATTGAGGCCGATAATGTCCGTGTCCGAAATGTTTTTAAGGTGTTTTACAATTCCGCGCAAACTGTTTCCGTGCGCCGCTACAATAATTTCGTTAGCCGTTTTTAAATGCGGGAAAATCACCTCGTTCCAATACGGCAAAATGCGGTTTACCGTGTCGCACAGGGCTTCGGTCAGCGGCAAATCCTTGGGGTTTACGCCCGCATAGCGTTTGTCATTTTGCGGGGCGCGCGGGTCGTCCAAGGTTAAAGCGGGCGGGCGCACATCATAACTGCGCCGCCACAGTTTTACCTGTTCGTCGCCGTATTTTTTGGCGGTTTCGGCTTTGTTTAAGCCCTGCAAAGCGCCGTAGTGCTTTTCGTTTAAGCGCCACGTTTTTTCCACGGGCAGCCAATCTTGGTTGAGCACATCCAGCACGCAATTTAAGGTTTTTACCGCGCGTTTTAAATAAGAGGTATAAGCCGCATCAAAATAAAATCCGGCGTCCTTTAATAATTTTCCGGCGTTTAACGCCTCTTCCACCCCTTGGGGTGTTAAGTCCACATCCGTCCAACCCGTAAAGCGGTTTTCCAAATTCCACTGGCTCTGCCCGTGGCGTAAAAGTACAAGTCTTTTCATACAAACCTCCTGTTTGTCTATATATTAGTTCTTTTTGCGGCAAGCGTAAAGCGGCTTTATGGGTTACTTTGGTATAATGTTTGCAGGGGAATTTAAGTATTTATGCAACCGATTTGTATTATGAAGTTTGGCGGCAACACATTAGCCAACAAACAAAAACTTTTAATGGCGGCGGACTTGATTAAAGCCCGCTACTCGGCCGGGTTTATTCCGGTGGTGGTGGCTTCCGCCAACGGCAATTTGACCGATGTGCTTTTGGACCACGCGTTTAGTATTACGCCTAACCCGGATAAGCGCGAGTTGGATATGCTGATTACCACCGGGGAGCGCGTGAGCGTGGCGCTTTTGTCTATTGCCTTGCGGGCCAAGGGGGTGCCGTCCGTCTCGCTGACGGGATCGCAAATCGGCCTTATTACTACTTGCACCCATACGGGCGCGGATATTTTAAAGTTAAAGGGCGACCGCTTATTGCACGAAATTGAGGCCGGAAATGTTCCCATTGTGGCGGGTTTTCAGGGCATTGGCGAGAATAAGGAAATTACCACCTTAAAGCGCGGGGGGAGTGATGTGTCCGCTGTGTTTTTGGCGGCCCAATTAGGTGCGGACCACGTGGAAATGATTAAGGACGTGGACGGCGTTTATTCCGCAGACCCTAATAAGGACGTAAAGGCGCAAAAATACGAGGTGCTGGATTTTGACGAAATGTACAAACTGGCCTTAAACGGCGCGAGTGTGCTTCACCCGGATGCCGTGCGCCTGGCCAAGGAAAAGGGCGTAGAAATACGCATTGTCCACTATCAAACGGGCCAAACGGGCACGGTTATTAAATAGGAGCAAAAAATGCACTTAACTTTTAAATTTAACACTTTTGGAATTATTTCTTTTTTGGTGCTGTGTGGGCTGTTTTATTGGCTGTGCCCGGTGCCGGATAAGGCCTTTTGGCGCTACCTTATATATGGGGTGTTTGCGCTGGGGGCGTTTTTTGCCAGTTTTGTGATTGTCCGCCCAAAATAACGGGCGTATCAGAACCTTAAAAATATGGTATTATAAAAACTATGGAAACTACCGTCATTTTACAACTTATCGGTTTTACCGTTTGCTTTATTTTACTGTTCGTTTTTACGGCCAAGTACCGCGCGGCCTTGGCGCACGAAACGGACTTTGAACCGGCTGTGGAGGATTTAACTGTTGTAACCGTGGCCCAGCCGCCCGCCTTTAAACCGCGTGCTTCGCTGCTTCAATCGTTGCAGGGTTCGTCCTCTTTGGACTTAGCGGATTTAAAGGAAAAAGTGAAAAGTTTGCATTACCGTTTGGAAGAACTCAAAATGGCGCAAGATAAATCTGCGGGTGATTTGGCAAAACAAATGGCCCGTATGGAACAGCGTATGAGCACCTTTGAACAGGAATATGTAACCAAACTCCAACCCACTTTGTTAAGCCTGATTGAAGACTTGGAAAATATGAAAGTGGCGGAAGAAAAAACGCAAAAATAGTTCCAAATTTGCTTTATCCTTACTTAAAACCGTCGCAAAACTTGCGGCGGTTTTAATATTTTAAGCAAAAATATTTTGGTTTGGGACTATTTAAAAACGCAAAATCAGCCTTAATTTTGCAAAAAATGCTCTCTTGATAAAAATGCGGTCTAGGACGGAGAACCTTCCAAAACCGGGCGCAAAGAGGTTAAATTCTGACAAAACGGATTAGATTTTGTCAATACTCTTGCGCAAAAAGACGGTTTAAAATTTGTTTTGCCTTGCTAAATTTCCTAAAATATATCTATATACGTATGCCAAGGAAAGAGGATTTTACGTTAGGAGAACAAATGAAAAATAAAAACCTTGAACCTATCGCCATTGTTGGTATTGGGGCGATTATGCCCGGAGCGTTGAACAAAGACGAATTCTGGACAAACATTAAAGAAGGCAAATACTGCATTACCGAAATTCCCGCGTCGTACTGGGACTACCATCTCTTTTACAGTCCCGACCACAAAGCAGAAGACAAACTGTACTCCAAAATCGGCGGTTTTATTCCGCAAAGTTTCAAATTTAATTCCTTAAAATACCGTATTCCCCCGCAAATTGCCAAGCAAATGGACACGGTGCAACACCTGGCCATTGAAACCACCCGTATGGCCTTGGAAGATGCCGGATACGATAAAAAAGCCTATGACCATAACCGCACCGCGGTAATTATTGGTAACTCTATGGGCGGTATGAAGAACGAAATGTCCAACACCCGCTTGAACCGTCCGTTCTTGTACGAAATTCTCAAAAATACCTCCTCTTTCAAGTCGCTGGCCCCGGCCGACGCCCAGAAAATGCTGGACGAAATGGATGCGGGCGTGCGCGAAAAATTTTCCCCGATTAACGAAGACTCTATGCCGGGCGAACTGGCAAATGTTATTCCGGGCCGCGTAGCCAACGTGTTTGATTTGCACGGCACGAACTTTGCGGTGGACGCCGCTTGCGCCACCTCTTTGGCGGCTATTGACCAGGCCGTGAACGGCCTGCGTATGGGGAACTTTGATATGGCCGTAGCCGGCGGCGTGGACCAAATGATGTCGCCCTCCGCTTATATTAAGTTCTGCAAAATCGGTGCCTTGTCCGAAGACGGCTCCTATCCCTTTGATGCCCGCGCAAACGGCTTTGTAATGGCCGAAGGCGCCGGTATGGTTATTTTGAAACGCTTGTCCGACGCCGTGAAAGACGGCGACCGCGTGTATGCCGTTATCCGCGCCGTGGGGGCCTCCTCCGACGGTAAAGGCAAAGGCATTACCGCGCCGAACCCCAAGGGCCAAAAATTGGCTGTGGAAAAAGCGTTTGAACAGTTGGACTACACCCCCGGTGATGTAGGCCTGATTGAAGCGCACGGTACGGGTACCCGCGTAGGCGATGCTACCGAACTGGGCGCTTTGACCGAACTTTTTGCTCCGTATGCCAAACCGGGTACGATTGGCCTCGGCAGCGTAAAGAGCCAAATCGGCCACGCCAAAGCGGCGGCCGGTATCGCTTCTTTAATCAAAACGACGCTCGCCTTATATAATAAGGTGTTGCCGCCGTCTGTCAATTTCAAAACGCCCAACCCGATTGTGGATTGGACCACCTGCCCCTTCCGCGTAATTACGCAAACGGAAGAGTGGAGCACCAACAAAGTGCGCCGCGCCAACGTTTCCGCGTTCGGCTTTGGCGGCACGAACTTCCACGTGGCTATGGAAGAAATGAACGACGGCCTTTTGAAACAGGCCGAAGAAGCCACTCATCACACCGTTTCAACCCCCGTACAGGAGAAATCTACTATGAGCAGCAGTTACACCCTTCACGTTCCCGGTGAAAAAATCCAGAGCGACGTTTTAACTTTCTCCGCCGCCACCAAACAGGAACTTTTTAACGTGTTGGATAAAGCCGTTGTCGCTATCCAATACGATCCCACCTATTTGCCGAGCATTTCCTACAAGAACCATATGGCCAAACCCGGCAAATTTGCGGTAACCATTAACGTGGAAAACCCTGAAAAATTAAAAGAAAAAATTGAATTCTTCAAGAAGACCGCTTCCACCCAGGACGTGTGGGAAAAAGAATCCTTGTACCTGCGTATGAAAGGCATTTATCCTTTCACTCCGACGGAAATCAAACCGAAAGTTTGCTTTATGTTCCCCGGCCAGGGTTCCCAGTATGTGGATATGATGAAGGACTTGGCTTCCAAATATAAAGTAGTGCAGGACACCTTTGATGAGGCCGACCGCTTGCTTTTGAACATTATCGGACAAAACCTGACGGACACCTTGTGGAGCAAACCCGGCGAAACCAAAGAACAAATTGCCGTGCGCGAAGCCGCCATTAAAAAGACTGAAATGACCCAGCCCGCCGTACTTACGGCCGATATCGCTATGATGCGCCTGCTGTCCTCGTTCGGCATTAAGCCGGATGTGGTAATGGGCCACAGTTTGGGCGAATACGCCGCCGCCGTAGCCGCCGGGATTTTTGATTTTGAAAACGGTTTGAAGGCTGTTTGCACCCGCGGTAAGGTAATGTCTGAAATTAAAGTAGAAGACAACGGTAAAATGGCCTCTATCGCGGCCCCCGTGGACCGTGTAGAACCCGAACTCGTGCGCATCAATGGTTATGTGGCCGTGGCGAACAAGAATTGCCCGACCCAGACCGTTATTGCGGGCGGCAGCAAAGCCGTGGATGATGCCATTAAGATGTTTACCGATATGGGTATTCAGGCGGTGCAAATCCCGGTTTCGCACGCCTTCCACTCCGCTATTGTGCGCCCGGCTATGCCGCAGTACCGCGCGTTTTTGGATACACTTACTTTCCACGCCCCCAAGATGCCGATTACGACCAACGTTACGGCGGAATTTTACCCGAGCGACCCCGAAAAAATCAAAGACCTTATGGTTACGCAGATTTCGCACTCTGTGGAGTGGATTAAACAACTCCAAACCACGTATGATTCCGGCGTGCGCTTGTTTGTAGAGTGCGGCCCGAAACGCGTGTTGTCTGCCTTGGCCTCTAACACCTTGGCTGACAAAAAAGATATCAAAGTGTTGGCCTCCAACCACCCCAAAAAGGGCGGTATTGTGGAATTTAACGACTTGTTTGCTAACTTAATTTCCTCTGGTATTCATTTGGATTGGACTGGTACTGATATGTACGGTGATAACCATACCTTTAACCCTGCTTTTGTAAACTGGGTAACCGGCAATGCCACCCCGGTTGAAAAAACCGAAGGCACCACCGAAACCCCCAAAACCTGCGCGTGCAAAGTTTCCGCGCCCGCCGCGAACAACGGTAAAAAATCCGTTGTGATTAGCGGTATTGCTGCTGGCGGTCCCGGCAGCTGGGATAAAATCTTCCGCGAAGGCGTGCTGGACGAAATTCTTTCCGGCCGCAATATGATTGAACCCGTCTCTGCGGAAATCCAGCAGAAACAAATTGATAAACACGTTGAATTTGTTATCAAATCCAAAGACGGCAACCACCGCTTTGAACGCTTGACCTCCCCGATGCAGGCCATTAAATTGGCGGCCAAGGGCGGCGCGTTTGACTTGGAAAAAGAATTTGGCCTGCCCGCCAAATGGGTCCGCTCTATGGACCGCAGTTTCCAACTGGCCATTGCCGCTGGTATCTTGGCCTTGAAGGACGCGGGTATCCCGTTGGTGCTTTATTACAAACCCACCTCTACGGGCGGCTACTTGCCGGACCGCTGGGGTCTGCCGGCTGAAATGATTGACGAAACGGGTGTGATTTTCACCTCCGCTTTCCCGGTGGCCAACAGTATGATGGGCGATCTCTCCAAACGTGTGGCCGGTTTGCTTAACAACAAAACCGCCAAAGAAGTCCGCGCGTTTTGCGATAAATTTGTTGCCCAAATTTCCGACCCGGCCCTCAAAGCCGAAATTGAGGCTTGGTACAGAGATAACTTTAAAGATAAAGAAATTGAACCCGAAGCCTTTACCTCGGAATTTATTTTAAAGACTATTATCATTGCCCATTGCCATTTCTGCCAATGGATCCGCGCCCGCGGCCCGGCGACGGCTATGAGCGCCGCTTGCGCTTCCACCGCCCAGGCGATTGCTGTGGCGCAGGACTGGATTAAACTCGGCCGCTGCAAACGCGTTATCGTCATCAGCGCCGACGACATTACCAATGATAATGTGTCCGAGTGGATTTTAACGGCCTTCTTGGCCTCCGGCGCCGCTACCACGGAAGCCGACGTTACCAAGGCCGCCTTGCCCTTTGACCGCCGCCGCAACGGTATGATTGTGGGTATGGGTGCGGTCTCCTTAGTAGTGGAAGACGAAGCCGAAGTAGCCAAACGCGGTATGAAACCGTTGGCTAAACTCTTGTCCACCGAAATCGCCAACAGCGGTTTCCACGTAACCCGCTTGGACGTGGGCCACGTTGCCCAGGTAATGAACCGCTTGGTAACCCACGCGGAACAGGAATATGGCTTGAACCGCTCCGACATTGCCAAACAGTTGGTGTTCATCTCTCACGAAACCTATACGCCTGCCCGCGGCGGTTCCGCCAGCGCCGAAGCGTATGCGCTTAAATCTACCTTTGGTAAGGACGTCAGCAGTGTTATCGTCAGCAACACCAAGGGTTTCACCGGGCACTCTATGGGTGCCGGGTTGGAAGACGCCATCGCCGTGCGCTGCCTGAACACGGGTCTTGTGCCGCCGATTGCAAACTTTAAAGAAGCCGATCCCGAATTGGAAGGCATTACGCTTAGCAAAGGTGGACACTATAACTTTAAATACGCCTTGCGCTTAGCCGCCGGGTTTGGTTCCCAACTGGGTATGACGTTACTTGAAAAAGTGTGGCAAGAGGGCGAACCTCGTATCGCCGACGAAGCCAAACACGCGGCTTGGCTGAAAGCTATTTCCGGCCAGGAAGCCCCGGTGTTGGAAGTCGTGCAGAACACCTTGCGCATTAAAGACAATTATCGCCACGGCGTAAAACCCGCCTTGGTGATGGAAGGCTCTCAGGCGTTTGTGGATAAAGTGAACACGATTCACGCCCACGAAGCCAAAGCCGCGGCTCCTGCGACGCAGCCTGCGGTAGCCCAAGCGACGGTAACGCCCGCGCCTGTGGCCGCTCCGGCGGTCGCGTTGGACGAAGCCAGCGTAACCAAAGAAGTCGTCAAAATGGTTGGCGAAAAAACGGGTTACCCCGAAGATATGTTGGATATTGACCTGGATATGGAAGCCGATCTCGGCATTGATACGGTGAAACAAGCCGAACTCTTTGCTGCGTTGCGTGAGCATTATGGCATTGCCCAGCAAGACGGTATCCAGTTAAAGGACTATCCGACGATTCGCCATTGCATTAAATTTGTGCTCGCTAACGTGGGCAAACCTGCGGCTGTGGTAGCCCCGGCTCCGGCTGTACAAGCCCCGGTCGCCGCTCCTGTGGCGCAAGCCGCTGTGGCTCCTGCCGCTAAACCTGCGGCCGCGTTGGACGAAGCCAGTGTAACCAAAGAAGTCGTCAAAATGGTTGGCGAAAAGACGGGTTACCCGGAAGATATGTTGGATATTGACCTAGATATGGAAGCCGATCTCGGCATTGATACGGTGAAACAAGCCGAACTTTTTGCCGCGTTGCGCGAACATTATGGTATTGCCCAGCAAGACGGTATCCAGTTGAAGGACTATCCGACGATTCGCCATTGCATTAAATTTGTGCTCGCTAATGCGGGCAAACCTGCGGCTGTGGTAGCCCCGGCTCCGGCTGTACAAGCCCCGGTCGCCGCTCCTGTGGCGCAAGCCGCTGTGGCTCCTGCCGCTAAACCTGCGACCGCGTTGGACGAAGCCAGCGTAACCAAAGAAGTAGTGGGTATGGTGGCTGAAAAGACGGGTTATCCGGAAGATATGTTGGATATTGACCTGGATATGGAAGCCGACCTCGGTATTGATACCGTGAAACAGGCTGAACTCTTTGCTTCCTTGCGCGAACACTATGGCATTGCCCAGCAAGACGGTATCCAGTTAAAAGACTATCCGACGATCCGCCATTGCATTAACTTTGTACTCGCTAACGCGGGTAAAGCCGCGGCCCCTGTGGCCGCTCCTGCGGTGGCCCAAGCGGCGGTAACGCCTGCCCCGGCTCCTGTACAGGCTCCGGCGGCGGTGGTAGCCCCTGTGGCTGCCGCTAAACCTGTGGCCGCGCTTGATGAAGCGACGGTAACCAAAGAAGTTGTCAAAATGGTTGCTGAAAAGACGGGTTACCCCGAAGATATGTTAGACTTGGACTTGGATATGGAAGCCGACCTCGGTATTGATACCGTGAAACAGGCTGAACTCTTTGCCGCAATGCGCGAACACTATGGCATTGCCCAGCAAGACGGTATCCAGTTGAAGGACTATCCGACGATCCGCCATTGCATCAAATTTGTGCTCGCAAATGCGGGCAAACCTGCGACTGCGGCCCCCGCTCCGGCGGCTGTTGCGGCTCAACCCGTAGTGGCCCCGGCTCCTGTGGCGCAGCCTACGGTTGCTCCTGCTCCGGCTGTACAGCCCGCTCCTGCCGCTAAACCTGCGGCCGCGCTTGATGAAGCGACGGTAACCAAAGAAATTGTTAAAATGGTCGCCGAAAAGACGGGTTACCCGGAAGATATGTTGGATTTGGACTTGGATATGGAAGCCGACCTCGGTATTGATACCGTGAAGCAGGCCGAACTCTTTGCCGCAATGCGCGAACACTATGGCATTGCCCAGCAGGAAGGTATCCAGTTGAAGGACTACCCGACAATCCGCCATTGCATTAACTTTGCCTTGGCTAATGCGGGTGGCAAGTCTGCGGCGGTAACCGCTCCGGCGGCAGATAAACCTGCTGTGCTCCCGCTTTCTACGGAAGAAAAACCCGTTGTAACCGAACCGGCCAAAGCGGAAGTAAAACCCGCTGAAGCCCCGGCTGTGCAAGCGCCTGTGGCTCCCGCACCGAAACTTATTAAAAAGCCGGCCCACATCATTGCCGAACACATTGGTAAACCGCAGGAAGATGCGCTGATTACCAACCCGACGGCTCCGATTGAAAAGCATTTCTCTCTGGCAGAACGCCCCGAAAGAGAAGGTTATCAGGGCGAACATTGCCACGAAAAGAAATTGCGCTATGTTACCACGGTGGCCGATGCGCCGCTTACGGAACGCGAAAACAGACGCTTGTCCAAGGACCGCACGGTGTTGTTGTTTGCCGATAATTCCCAACTGATTAAGGCGTATGCGGAAGAATTTAAAGAATTGGGCGTAAAATACCACGTATTTACCACGCTCAAAACCCGCAGCAAAAATACGACCATTGTAAATTGGGAATCGTACGAAGAAACCGAAGCGGCCTTGAAAGCCTACGAAGCCGAGGATCCGAACATCCAAGGTATCGTATATCTGTTGGGCGCTACGATTAAGAAATTTGATAAAAAAGCCAGCCCGCACGCCGAACTGACCAAATACGTAATGCCGCTGTTTATTGCGCTGCGCGTATTTGAAAAGGGCCTTACGAACCGCCAGGACGCCGATACGTTCTTTGCGGTGAATACCAAGATTGACGGTAACTTCGGCTACACGACCAAGGATGAGTTTAACCCGATTGTGGGCGCGCTCACGGGCGGTACCACCTGCTACCGCAAAGACGTGTACGAACGCACGGGCGCCATTAGCAAATTAATGGACTTTGAACCCACCGCCACGCCGGACGAAATGGCCCAAAAGACGATGGACGAAGTGCTCCACGGCGATATGCGCCTGATGATTGGTACGAGAGACAACGTGCGCTCCACGATTCTCTCCTTGCCGACCCGCTTGGATAAGAGCGTCAAACACTTTGACCTCGCCGGTAAAACCATTATCTTCACGGGTTCCGGCCGCGGTATTGGTGCGATGCTTTCCCAAAAGATTGCCGCCCAATACCACAGCAAAATCATCGTCTTGGATATTATTGAAATTCAAGAAAAAACGCCGCTGTGGGCTTCTATGAACGAAGCCGAACTGGCCGCGCTCAAAAAACAAATCTGGGAAGACCTCAAAGCCGATCCGACCAAAAAGGCTACCCCGGTAATGTTGGAACGCGCTTTCGGCCGTGTGAAGGATTCCATTACGCTCTATAACAACTTGCAGAAACTGCGCAACTTGGGTAGCGAAGTGGAATACTACCATTGCGACGTGATGAACTCCTCTATGATGAAGGAAGTTTGCACCAAGATTAAAGCCAAAAACGGCCGCGTGGATGGGCTCATCCACTTTGCGGGCTTGGAACGCTCCAAACTGATTTACGATAAAGACCCGGCTGAATATTACCGTATCTTTGACGTAAAAGCCACGAGTTTTGCCACGTTCTTGGCTAACAACATTGTCCGCGACGACGGCTTCTTCGCCTTTGCCTCCTCTATTGCCGGTAAATACGGCAACTTGGGACAGAGCGACTACGCCAGCGCCAACGACTACTTGGCCAAATCTGCCTTGTCCTTGTCTAACCAAGGCTACCGCGCCATCAGCATTGCTATGAGTGCTTACAAAAATGTAGGTATGGGCGTGCGTGCCGGTGTGGAAACCTTCTTGCGCTCCAACGGTGTGGACTTTGTGGACCCCGAAGACGGTATGCAAATCTTCTTGGACGAAATCGTCTATGGACGCGTGCCGGAAATCGTGCTCACGGGTTCGTTGGGCCGCTTGGACTGGGACCATCAGTTAAAGTTTGAATGGGACGAAATCGGAGCCGCAGACAACGGCTCCGATGACTCCGCCAACGGCGGCAATACGCCCGCCGCTCCGGCGGCTGCCCCCAAAGCGGCGGCTCCGGCGGTAGATTCTGCCAAGGCTACGCACTTTTTGGGCGAAGTAAAATCGCTCCAAAAGGGTTCCGAAATCCATTTGGAAAAAGAATTTAACTTAAATTCCGACCCGTACTTGGCCGACCACGCCATTGAGGGCACGCCGTATGTGCCGGGCGTAATGGGCATTGAAACGTTTATGGAAACGGCTACCGCGCTCACGGGCGAGGTCCCGCAGGGATTAAAGGATGTTCACTTCTACCTGCCGATTAAACTGTTAAGAAACCGCCCGCAAGCCGTGCGCGTAATCGGTAAAGCCTCTGGTAATGAAGCCTCTATGGAAATTGAAAGCGACTTCATTAACAGCAAGGGCGTGAAGATGGGTAACACCCGCCGCCACTTTACCGCGCATACGCTGGGTTCCTTTGTTTCCACTTGGGACTCCGTAAAAGCCGAAGCGATGACGGGCCTCAACGCCCCGATGAGCGTAAGCAAAGAAGAAATTTATAAAAAGTATTTCCACGGTCCTTCCTTCCAAGTGTTGGCCGGGATTGTCCGCGTAGATAAACACGCTTCCCTGGCGGTTTACCACACGACTCCGCGCCCGCAATGGAACGACGGTCCGCGCACCTTGCTCGCTAACCCGATGCTGATTGAAGCTGCGTTCCAATGCTGCGGCTTTCAGGATATGAGCATTGAGCACAAAATGACGTTGCCCGACGGTATCGCCGAAGTGGCCGTACTTAATAAACAAGTACCGCCCGCCCAGTTGTATTTGTACGGCGTGAACCGCGGTAACACCGCCGACGGAAAAACCCTCCACGACGCCTATGTGTTTGATGCGCAGGGCAATGTGTGGGTGGAAATCCACGGCTATCAGGCTATCGGCCAATAAGGCGCGATGTCCTGCCAACTGAAAGTTGTTGATTTAAATAATCTGCCCCCGGCCGAAGAAATCCTGGGCGCGAAGGAAAGTGCGTTTTTTCAAACGCTCCGCTTTCCTAAACGCCGTACGGAGTGGCTCGGGGGCAGATTTGCGTTAAAGGAACTTGTGCAGCAAGCCACGGGCGCGGATAAAAAAGAGATAGAAATTTTACCCCAGCCAAGCGGCAAACCGCTTTTGCGGGTGGGGGGAAAAGACAGCCCGCTGGCGTTTAGCATTACGCACAGCCACGGTTTTGCCGTAGCGGGGTTAGCCAAAGAAGATACCGTTTTGGGCATAGATTTGGAAAAAACCGCACACCGCATAGAGGCGTGGGCCAAGGATTTTTTCCACCCCACGGAACTGACAGAAAAAAGTGATACCTTTTTAACGGCCTTGTGGACCCAAAAGGAAGCGCTTGTAAAGGTGCTGGGCACGGGGCTTTCTTTAAATAGTTATGATGTGCGGTGCGTAAACGGCCACGCGGAATTTTACGGCCCGGCCTTGGCCGCTTACGAAAAATTGGGCCGCCCTGCGTTGGAAATAAAAACGTGGGAGTTGGTGCCCGGTTTTATGTTTACGCAGGCCTGCGGGAAAATCAGCCCGGTTATTTAGTAAAATATAAGTAAGACAGATTTGGAGGGAGCAATGATTGAACTTTTTGAAGATCCCAGATTAGATAAGCCGTCGGACCAGCCCGCTCCGGCCAGTTTAGTTAAGTTTAGACAAATTTCCCAAGACGCCCTAAAAGGCGCAGGCGAGGCGCGCATTAAAGCCCAAAAGGACAAAGGCAAGATGACCGCCCGCGAACGTATTTCTTACCTGCTGGATAAAGACAGTTTTTTAGAAATCAAAAGTTTAATGGAAAGTTCTTGCAGCGACTTTGGTATTAAAGATAAACATATCAAGGGCGACGGTGTAATTACCGGCTTTGGCCGTATTAACGGGCGCGAAGTGGCCCTGTTCGCGCAGGACTTTACGCAACTGGGCGGCTCGCTCGGGTTGGCTCACGCCAAAAAAATTGCGGCGTTAATGGACCGTGCGTTGGAAGCCAAAATCCCGGTGATCGGCTTGTACGATTCCGGCGGCGCCCGTATTCAAGAGGGCGTGGACAGTTTGAACGGATACGGTGAAATTTTTTACCGCAACGTAAAAGCCTCCGGCGTAATTCCGCAAATTTCTGTTATTTTAGGCCCTTGCGCGGGCGGTGCGGCTTATTCCCCGGCGCTTACCGATTTTATTTTTATGGTGGAAGGCATCAGCCATATGTTCATCACGGGCCCGGGCGCTGTGAAAGCGGCCACCGGCGAAGAGGTGGATTTTGACACCTTGGGCGGTTCCCGCCCGCACAGTGAAAAGAGCGGCGTGTGCCAGTTTGTCGCCAAGTCGGAGCAGGACTGCTTCCGCCAAGTGCGCGAATTATTATCCTTCCTGCCGCAAAACTGTGAGGAAAACCCGCCGTTGGACACCACCAGCGATTTGGCTTCCCGCCAGGTCCCGGTGTTGGAACGTGTGTGCGAAATGGATCCTAAAAAGGCGTTCCGTATTCACCACGTTATTTGGCGTTTGGCCGACGATTTCGGCTTTTTTGAAATCCACCAGAATTTTGCCAAGAACGTTGTTACGGGCTTTATCCGCTTAGGCGGCCAAGTGGTCGGTGTGGTAGCCAACAACCCGGCCTGCTTGGGCGGTGCGCTGGATAGCGACGCAAGCGACAAGGCCGCGCGCTTTATCCGCTTCTTAAATGCGTTTAATATCCCGCTCTTGACGCTGGTGGACACGGGGGGATATCTCCCTGGCGTGCAACAGGAACACGGTGGTATTATCCGCCACGGCGCGAAACTTTTGTACGCGTATTCCGAGGCGTCTATTCCCAAAGTTACACTCGTTTTGCGCAAAGCCTACGGCGGTGCGTATATTGCAATGGGTTCTAAATACTTGCGTGGGGATTTCAACTTTGCGTTCCCCAGCGCGGAAATTGCCGTAATGGGCCCGCGCGGTGCGGTGGAAATTTTGTACTCGCGCGATTTGAAGGCCGAGCAAGACCCCGCCAAGAAAGAGGAACTCAAACAGAAGATGACCCAGCAGTATTCCGACAAGTTCGCTTCGCCCTATCAGGCGGCGACCAACGGGTCTATTGACGAGATTATTGAGCCTTCTGACGCGCGCAGTAAAATTATCCGTGCGTTTGCGGTGCTGAAAGGCAAGCGCGACCCGCGCAAAAACCCGCATAAGGGTAATATCCCGCTGTAATAAAGCGGTTTACAAATTCAAAAGTAAAAGCCCTCTGATAACTTTTTCAGAGGGCTTTACTTTTGTGTTTGCCGCTGCCGTTATTAACAAAAGTAGGTCATCCTGAATTTATTTCAGGATCTACTGCTTGTGTTGTTGGTAGTGGACTTAATGGCAACTACCCAAGATGTAGATTCTGAAAGCCCTGCGGGCCGCCAGTTCAGAATGCCCCCCATTTTTATAACGGCCTTTTCCCCGCCGTCATTCCGGAAGGTTTTTATCCGGGATCTGTTGTTTGTCGTTGCCTTTTGGGTAGTTATTCATAAAGGGGTTGTTTCGTTTTTTTTTTTT